>Ga0272441_10000057_pt1 | contig 241292 bp, 193 predicted proteins | sample SSMProp6N_FD_193582 | JGI IMG/M metagenome (GOLD analysis project Ga0272441, IMG submission 193582) | Marine sediment archaeal communities from Little Sippewissett salt marsh, Falmouth, MA, United States - SSM-Prop-6N | ecosystem: Environmental > Aquatic > Marine > Wetlands > Sediment ...
TCCCGGTATGAATTTGCCTATGTCCAGGCAAACATGTTGATGTCGGACCAGAACCGGACGCAGCGCCTTGGCGATCAAATTGCCGATTGTCTTGCAGCCGGTATGAAAAAAACCGACATCGAAGCCATAAGAAGCTGTGTTCAACAACGGACCCGTAACGCAGTTGCGTCCGAATCAAACCAATTGACGAATCAGACGTTTCAAGCGGTTCGGACCCTTTCCCGCCTCGGGGTCTGTTCCGAAACAACCACCCGAGCCGTGAGCCAGGCCCTGGACAAGGGATTTTCCGCTCAGGAAATGGTTCAGATGAGGCGCGCCTTTACCGTTCAGGCAAAGCATCAACATCCGGAACAGCTCGGGAAAAAATTTGCCGAAGACATCACAGCCGGCAGGCAGGCCAACCATCTTGGCAAAGCATCTCATTCGGCATGCAGTACCGGTGGTGGTAACAATGGCGGCGGCAGCAACGACGGTGGTGGTGCCGATGGCAATGACGGTGGTGGTGGTAACGGTAGCGGTGGTAACGGCGGCGGCGGTGGTAACGGCGGCGGCGGTGGTAACGGCGGCGGTCGAAATTGAGCCTGCTACAGGTCAACATATCACCTTTGACTTTCAACATCCCCCTTTATGTGTGAAACAGAGGTGATGTGCATTGCCCCCTTCGGGGGGCAACCACTTATGAAGCAGCCCGATTCGTTATTTCAGCAAATCCGAAATACGGAGGCGAATCGGGCTTCTATAAAAAGGGCATGTCGCTGTCAGGATCTTTTTTTTATTTTGATATGAACCGAATGGTCGTTCAAATGGTAGGATAAAGCGATTTTTTCATCGGGGCCGATATTTTTTCGGGCATTTTGGTACTGGCTCACGATTCTACGGGAAAAATCCTGTCTGGATTCCGTATCGGAAATTCCACGCTGACGCCACTGTCTTATTGAAAATTCATACGCCTTTTCAATAATCGGGGCCACGGAAGACTGCTTTTGTGATCCCTTTTGAACCTCTTTTCTTTTTGGATCGTCTGTATTGTCTTCAAGCAGCCGTTTCCATATCCGATCATTGACCAGCAGTGAATACATCAGGTTGTCCAGCCAGAGTTCTATCTCCGTATTTCGAAATCCTTTCAGATATCGGTGCATCTGATTTTCAAAACTGCGAATCCGATCAACAAGGTCCTCCGGAAAGGGACGGGGGTATTGAGTTCGATCCGAAATAAACCGCCGAACCTTGAGGTCCATCTGCTCTATTTCTTTCTTAAACCGTTTTATTTTATGGATGATGTCGGGAACGGAATCCATATGCCCAGCTATCTTCATCTCGAACGGATTTTACCACAAACAGCGACCCAGCTTTCCAAATGCCGAACTTCCATCACGTTAAGTCCGACAGATTCCATTTTCCGCAGCACCTTATCCATATTCTCCCGAATGATACCCGAACAGATAAAAAGCCCCCCCGGTTTAAGTACGCTGCGGACATGATCCAGCAAAACGATGATCACATTGGACAGAATATTGGCGGCAACAATATCAAACGTCTCATCCACACCGGCTGTCAGATCACCGGAGCCGACCTCAAATCGATCCGGTTCAATGTGGTTGAGCAGTAAATTTTCACGGGCAATCCGCACGGCCTCTTCATCTACGTCAACACCCCGGATTCTCCCAGCGCCCAGCTTAGCAGCCGAGACCATTAATATGCCGGAACCTGTGCCGACATCCAGAAAAGAGCTGCCGGGATTAACATATGTTTCCAGCATCCGGATACTCAGCGACGTGGTCGGATGCGTTCCGGTTCCGAATGCCATTCCCGGATCGATTTCTATGACGATTTCATCGGATTTTTTCTCGTATTCTCTCCAGGTTGGTTTTACAACTATTTTATCGCCTACCTTTTCGGGATAAAAATACTCTTTCCAGGATTCCGCCCAATCCTGCTCGTCTATTTTTTGGTACTCGATGATGTGGTTGAGCGAATGAATCGCTTCCAGCCGCTGCAGTTCCTTTTCCAGACGGTCGCATTGGCGATGCAGGGATTCATTGTCCGGAAAATACCCCGTAACCGAGTCGGCATCGGGCCGTGCTTCGATCTGATCAGCCCACCCTTCTTCGGGCTCCTGCTCGGGGTCGTCTACCACAACCCCCTTCACCCCTAAATTATAAAAGGCCTCCGAAATCAGATCGGTAGCCTGTTGTCGATTTTCGGCATTGAATCGGACCCGTGCCGCTATCCATTTCATTTTATCAAAATCCTGTTCGCTGTAAAAATATTTGTCCTGACCGCTTTATGAGAACCGCCGTCTTTAACGGATAAGGCTCATCCCTCTTACCACAATACAAACGCCTTAAAAACCATTATTTACAGCCTTCAGGCCTGACAGATACCCGATTGCCGCATCGGCTATCTTGACTGGGGAGAAAATCTCAAGAACACCCTGTAATTACCGGAGTCCAGATCAGGCGGAATCGTATACCCCTCGGGAATCAAGAGGGTGACCACCCGCCCGCCGGCAGGATCCGGCACCTGATGTTTGCCTCTTCGTTCTTTTCCGTTTCCGGGGTGTTTGCCATATCGTTTTCGGGTCGGCCGAATGTTCAAAACTCTCGCCTCGATATGACCTCCTCTCCGGGGTATTGGTTTTGACTTCGATGGACTGATTCGGGGGATGGCTCCAATGATAATTTCCATAATTTCTCTTCCTCCGCTGTAATATGTGTCATCAGAGTCGCTGAAAAAATATTGCTCAGGACTTCTTTTTTTTGCAACCTCTGGTGTTGGGAGATGAAACCGGCGGGTCGGTGTCAAAATTATTCACTGGTGTTTTATGATTGTTTCACGTCCTGTATATATCATCGGTATGTATCATGATTTTCTTTAGCACCTTACAAAAGATCGGAAGGGCACCGGCCGGTGCCCTTCCGGAAACAGGACCGTTTTTCAGGTTGAAGAAAGACGAAATTTTTCCTTTGGAGGATTAAAGTAGCCGAATCGAACGCGTGGATAACGCTTCCGGATCATGTCGAGAGCTGTTTCCATTCCCACGGGCCGACTGTGATTTTCCGCAGCATACATGACACTTAAATATCTTTGCGGATCATAATTAAGGTTTCGCCACTGAATCATACCAATGGGATATCGCCGAAGAAAGTGCATCAATGCGTCGATTTCCTCGGGAGTATCCGTAAACCCCGGACAATTCAGATAATTTAGAGACACGAACCGGTCCATGTTCAAAGCGGTTTCGATGCTTCTCCTGACGTCGGAAATTCCGTAATTTTTCGGTCGGAAATATGCTTCGTAACATTTCAGCCGCACGGAATTGATGCTGACCCGAATGCTGTCCAGGCCGGCTTTAAACAGCCGCTGAAGAACATCCGGCCGACTCGCATTGGTGTTCATGTTGATGGTTCCTTCACGGGTTTGTTCGCGAATCAGTCGAATGGCCGGTTCTATTACATCCGCCGCCATGAGCGGTTCGCCTTCGCAGCCCTGCCCGAAACTCACCACAGGGTGTTTCACGTTATTGATATGTTCCAGGGCGATTTCGGCGATTTCTTCAGGGGTTGGCGTAAACGCGATCCGATACTGACAGCTGGAAACCGGTGAATCCGTCTGAAGGGAAATGCATCCCATGCACCGGGCGTTACATGTGCGCGACGTGGGCAGAGGGGCTTCGTACCGACCTAAAAAAAAGTTCTTTCCCGCCGGGCAACTGTATTCCAGAGCGCATGTTTCCAAGTGCTTTCTCAGACGGTTGCCGGGCATCTTTTTTCTCATGTGATACACACCCGCCTCGATATCCCGGCGTTTCATCAGCCTCAAATCCTGCCGCCGTTCACGATCTACGCAGACAACCGCAGACCTGAACTCATCCCCGTACCATCCGACCGCACCGTAAGAAAACAGGGGAAGTATCCCGGCACGATCGAGTTCTTTATACGCACTGACGTAAGTGATCACGTATCCGGGTGAATTGAACGCCGCTACGGGAAATATGGCCTCGCCGGGAGCATAGGGATTCTCCTCCAGCGTTTCGATTCGCTCTGTTTCGAGATTATAGACCACCGGCCTTCTGTCGGGCAGAAACATCAGTTCTCCGCCATACGGCAGACTGACGGTCTGATCGGTTGTCAACGGAACAGAAACTGCGCCCGTCATCCCGACAGCTGCATATCCGTTCAGGTCGAAAATCTCTCCCTTTTCATTGGCGACTACCGCTGTTACCCATGTTTTTTTTTCGTTTCGAGAGGAATTTGAATAATGTTCCATGAGCCTCTATTACCCCTCTCTGACATGCTTCGACAAATGACCGAGTTCTGGAAAAATCAACGCATTGCACGCGAGTTTGCAGGCTTTTTGACTTCCGGGCATACAAAATACGATGGTCTTTTCAATCAGACCGGCGGTAGCTCGGGAAAGCAGCGCCGCTGAATCGATTTCTTCATAACTCAACATGGCAAACAGCGGCCCGAATGACGTCAACTCTTTGGTAAACAACGGTCGTACGGCTTCAATCGTTACGTCTTCAAAGGCAATGCCCGTTCCTCCGGTCAACAGCACCGCATCCGGGCCCGGACCGTTGATCACCTCTTTCAGGGTGGCCTGGATCATGGACGCGTTGTCCGGCACAACCTGATGATACACGACGGTGTGGCCTTCTTTTTCCACATGTTTTTTAATCCACTGCCCGCTTTTATCTTCCGCAAGGGAGCGGCTGGTGGAAATTGTAATGACAGCGACCCGGACATGTCTGGGGGCTCGACTTTTGTGTTCTTTTGTGCTCATGAAATTCTGCCTTCGTTCGGGGGTTCTCAATAAATTGTGTTTTTAATACAAAAAACAACCTTTTCTCTCAACGTTTTCAACGCCCTGAGCGAAGCGGGCGAATGAACTTTTTCAGGGGAAATTAAAAACGCCTGGACTTGGTTCTGAAATCAGCCATATTTTCATAGACTTAACTGCTCCGTCCCGCCCTTTCCCGGCGTACGACATCGCGTGATCCGGCAAAGCCGGGAATGGGCGGGACGGAGCCATGCAACAACATGGCCGAAAATATAATCAGATCCAAACGCTTTATCGAACGTTTATTTTTACATCATGGTCCACCGATGGATCAAGCATTAATCTATGCGGAATTGCCTTGATTTTACGATATATTTTTTTTATGTGAAATACAAAGGCCCGGGGAAAAAACAAATCATCTTGTCCTGCTTGCCTCCTGATTCGACTTCCCGGGTCCTGTAAACATATTCAGACTTATGGAAACATGCACTAAATATGAGCGCTTTCAGGCATAGGATAATGACCCCATGACACCTTCCTGTACCGGCATAATACTGGCCGGCGGACTGAATTCACGCTTTCATGGTAAAAACAAGGCGTTTATTCAAATCGACGGCAAACGAATCATAGACCATGTCTATGAAATTTTTTCCGAATTATTTGATCGCATCATCATCGTTACCAATGATCCGATCCAATACCTGGAATGGGATGTCCATATTGTATCGGATATTTTTTCGTGCCGCAGTTCCCTGACGGGAATCCATGCAGGGCTTTTTTTCTCGACAACGCCGTATTCGTTTTTTACGGCCTGTGATTCGCCGTTTTTTCAAAAAGATTTACTTCAGACCATCCTGGAACATATCGACGACGCCACGGATATCATTGTACCCGAAACATCCGCCGGCCTGGAACCCTTGTGTGCGGTATATTCCAGAAACTGTCTGAAGGCGGCCGAACATCAACTGATCAATAAAAATTTCAAGATCGCCCATTTTTATGATAAAGTACGAGTTAAAAAAATTCCGGAGTCCGTTCTTCGAAAAAAAGATCCGGAGTTAATATCCTTTTTGAATATCAATACACCTGAAGACCTGAAACAGATTCAGACATCGATTCCCTGATATCTATCCGGAAATCGGGTGGGCCCTGCTCAACACTTATTGAAAGGAGAACGAAACGTTCTATGACTGCCAACGAGCTTATTGAACGCATCAAGCAGCATCCGGATATTGACAAAGTCGGTATGATTTTGTGTCATAACGGTATCGTCAGAGCCACTTCCCGCGAAGGGGAAAAGGTGTCCGGACTAAAACTGACGGTCGATCACGATAAACTGAAGCAGGTGATCGAAAAAAACAAACAACGGCCCGGTATCATTGATATCCAGGTGGAAATTCGTGAAAATACGCCCCTGTCCGTCGGCGACGACGTTATGTTCCTGGTGGTAGCCGGTGATATTCGAGACCATGTAGTTCCCGCACTTCAGGACACGCTCAATGAAATCAAAACAACGGTCACGCGGAAAGACCAATTTTATATTGTCTGATAACCTCTAACACCGGAGTCTGTTATGCCTGAATTCACTCACCTGGACAGCGAAGGCCGTGTCAGAATGGTGGACGTCACCGAAAAACAGCCAACCGTTCGAACCGCTGTCGCCCAGGGAAAAATTTCAATGACACCCGAAACCTTTGACCGAATCCAGAACCAGTCCGTAAAGAAAGGCAACGTACTGGAGGCCGCCCGAATCGCCGGCGTCATGGCTTCCAAACAAACCGCCTTGCTCATCCCCATGTGCCACCCGCTGAACATCACGCATGCGGGCGTCGATTTTTTTCCGGAACCTGAGACCCACAGTTTCATCATCAAAGCATCCGTTCGAATGCAGGGTCCGACCGGCGTGGAAATGGAGGCTTTGACGGCAGTATCGGTAGCGGCGCTGACCATCTACGACATGTGCAAATCCTATGACAAAGCCATGACAATTTCGGATATCTATCTTGTGGAAAAAACCGGTGGAAAAAGTGGTCGATTCGTCCGCGGCGACCACTGACAGCCCCATCGCCGGCTAACCCCCCATATCACGGCCATATTCACATGAATATTTTTGTATACTGGATTGCGGGACTGTCCCTGGCACTTATCGGAGGGGCGATGGGCTGGATGGTTTCCCGCATCCATTGGCAACGCCGATTATTTGATTACCGGATCGAGATCAGCGAACTGAAACAGCAAAACACCGCTCTTGAAACCGAAATAGAAAAAGAACGCCGGGCCGCCAAAGAAAATATTGCCGGCCTGGAGCACATGCGCTCTCAAATGGAACAAACCTTTAAAGCGGTCTCGACAACGGTTCTCAGAGAAAACAATCAATCGTTTCTGGATCTTGCAAACGTCACCCTGTCAAAATATCTGGACGGTGCCCGTGAAGATTTTTCCCACCGCCGCCAGGCCGTCGAAAATCTCATCGAGCCGGTTCAAAAAACACTGAACCGGTACGACGCCCATGTCAACGCCATGGAACTGGCCCGAGAAAAGGCTTACGGCAGTCTGTCCCAGCAGGTGGTTTCCCTGATCAAAACCCAGGACGCACTTCACAGGGAGACCGGCAGACTGGTCAAAGCCCTGCGACTGCCCCATGTTCGGGGACGATGGGGTGAAATGACACTCAAACGGGTTGCGGAACTTGCCGGTATGCATTCTCACTGCGATTTTCGCCTTCAGCCGTCCGCCGAATCGGAAAACGGCATCATCCGACCGGATATGGTCGTGCATCTGCCGGGAAACCGACATATCATTGTTGATGCCAAAGCCCCTCTGTCCGCTTATCTGGACGCGCTGGAAGCAGAAGATGAACAGCTTCAGAATCAATTTTTATCACAGCACGCCGGTCAGATCAGAGCCCACATGCATAAATTATCCCAAAAGGCTTATTGGGCTCAGTTTGACCCCACTCCCGAATTTGTGGTGCTGTTCATTCCCGGGGAAAATTTTTTCAGTGCCGCCCTGGAACAGAATCCCGACCTGATTGAAGACGGCATTCACAAAAACATCATTCCGGCCACCCCCACGACACTGATCTCGCTGTTGAAAACGGTTGCATTCAGCTGGCGTCAGGAAGCGACGGCTGAAAACTCTCTTGCCGTCAGTCGGCTGGGACGCGAACTTTATCACCGACTGTGCCGCATGGCCGATCATATTCAACGCCTGGGACGGGAAATCGACCGCTGCACCCAGACCTACAACCGCATGGTGGGCTCATTTGAACACCGGGTGCTGTCATCGGCAAAAAAATTCAACGATATGGGGATTTATTCAAAATCGGCAAACCATCTGGAAACCATTTCTCCGATCGAAACCAGAGCTCGGGACGTGCAATGCCCTGTCGGGGAACATGTAATTTCATGGGACCAAAATGAAGACAAACGCTGACAACAAATTTGGGCATCTCAACGTGCGACGGGGGACATTTTTTTTTCATGGGGCCTTCTGCCTCTGGCTGCTGTGCTTATCCGCATGGATAACCGGAACGACCGGGTGCGCCGTTCCGGTTCGATCCGTAACGCCTGGTTCCGGGGCCAATGTGACGATGAAAGTTTCTCCTTCTCAATATCCCGGCTTTACAGACGATTTGAATTTTGACGGCATGCGGTTCGCTGTCGAACAAAGCCTGGCATACCTGAAAACCCTGCCGGCGGATCGCCTGTTTCATTTTGGAAACGACACCTATCAGACCCTGCACTTGATAGCGTCGTTAAACCGCTTTCTGAATTTTATTGACCAACGTCCCTCTGCGCCGGAACTTCAAACATTCATCACATCACATTACCATGTGTATCGATCCGCGGGCTCTGACGGCGAGGGCCGTATACTCTTTACCGGCTACTACGAACCGATTTATCGCGGCAGTCGGTATAAAACCAAACGGTTCTCCGTCCCGGTCCATGCCCGCCCCAGAGATCTGGTTTCCATCGACCTGTCGCTGTTTTCAGCCGATTTCAAGGGACGACGCATCATCGGCAGAAACACGGGGCAACGCATAGTGCCGTATTTTGATCGAAACGAAATTGAAGCGTCCGGAGTATTGGCTGAAACAGCCGATATCCTCGCCTGGCTGGAAGACCCGGTGGATCTGTTTTTTCTGCAGATCCAGGGGTCCGGTAAAATATACCTGGCCGACGGATCGATGCTTCGCGTTCATTACCATACTTCCAACGGGCGACCTTATCGCAGTATCGGAAAACGGCTGATCGATACCGGAAAAATTTCCCGTTCCAACATGTCCATGCAGTCCATTCGATCCTATCTGCGCGAACATCCCGAGGAACTTCGGCACATTTTAAATTACAACCCGAGCTACGTATTTTTTAAAACCGAAACCCAAGGTCCTCTTGGATGCCTGAATGTCCCCTTGACGCCCGGCCGTTCGCTGGCGATGGATCGGCGATTGTTCCCACCGGCCGCGCTGGCGTTCATTCAGACCCGTAAACCTCTGACCGACGCCGACGGCCACATTGACCGATGGGCGGCTTTCAGCCGATTTGTCCTGAATCAGGATACGGGAGGCGCTATCCGGGGAGCGGGAAGGGCCGATCTGTTCTGGGGAAACGGACCGTATGCTGAAATCGCTGCCGGCCACATGCAGCATGACGGCCGGCTGTTTTTCCTGGTTTTGAAACCTGAAATTTCTCAACCACCCGGTTTACATGCAAGTAGCCAAAACACCCGGTGATAATGCTCTTGACTCTTTGAAACAAACTAAGTACTAATAGCTGTATTTTGAACATAGACCACAGATTATTCCCCCATGGCTGTCGTGCCAAAAGGGGGGTCCGATTTCTCCGGTTCTTCGAATTATGCTGCATTCCACCTGTTGTTGAACATACCGAGAGGAACGGCCTGTTAAATTATTATCAAGGAGACGTGTATGTTTGGCATGGGAATGCCCGAAATTATTCTGATTCTGGCGATAGCGCTGATTGTCATCGGCCCGAAAAAGCTTCCCGATCTGGCCAAATCTCTGGGCCGGGCGCTTGGAGAATTCAAAAAAGCCACACACGAGTTTAAACAGACCATCGAAATCGACGAAGAGGTTCAGACGGTGAAAAAATCGTTAGACGAAATGGAAAACGATATCCGCAAAGCAGTAACCTCTGAAGAAGAAGACTCCACCGAATCCGCGGACACCGAACCGAGTCCTGAAACAAAAACCGAAACACCCGATGACGAATCAAAAGAGACGTTAACAAATGCATGAAGAAGAAAAGCAGCCCTTTACCGGCCACCTCGATGAACTGCGTCATCGATTGATTGTATGTTTTATCGCTGTAGGTATCGGGTTTGTCATCGCTTACGGGTTCAAGGACAAACTTTTTCTGATATTGACCCATCCGCTGATCGAAGTAATGGGAACCGGGGACACCCTGATTTTTACCGGACTGCCCGAGGCCTTTTTTACCTATCTGAAAGTGGCGTTTCTTGCCGGTCTGATGCTTGGCTCCCCCGTTATTCTCTACCAGTTCTGGATGTTTATCGCTCCGGGCCTGTATAAAAAAGAACGTCGTATTCTGTTTCCGATTGTCATTCTTTCCACCTTTTTTTTCGTGGGCGGAGCCCTGTTCGGTTATTTCATCGTGTTTCCTTACGGATTTAAATTTTTCCTGAGTTTTGCCACGGAATCCATCCGGGCCATGCCGTCAATGAAAGAATATCTGGGATTTTCCTCCAAGCTGCTGATCGCATTCGGAGTTGTATTTGAAATGCCGCTGCTGATCACGTTCCTGGCCAAATTAGGTATCGTCAGTATCGAATTTCTCAAGAAAAACAGAAAATATGCGCTGTTGTTGTTTTTTGTCGGTTCTGCCCTTCTGACACCGCCCGATGTTGTCACCCAGATTATGATGGCACTGCCTCTGATGATACTTTATGAAATCAGCATTATCGGTGCCCGTCTTTTTTCAAAACGCAAAACCGACAATGCCGGGGAAGAGACCTGAGTTGTCTCTTTCTCGTTGACAGACGTTTTTGAACTTGATACGAATTTTTTAGAGGACTAAAAAATATTGGGGGTAGTTTTTTAGTATTAACCACATCAAAGGAGAAGAGGGAGGTTATGAAAAACAAAGGATTATTACTAGCGTTTGCGTTGGCCGCTTTTTGCCTGATCTTCGGCACCGTCGCCTATGCGGGATGTCCGGATATGATCAAAATGGATAACCCGGCCTATTCGACACACAAAAAAGGCATCGTTGATTTTTCTCACAAAAAGCACTACACCGACTACAAAATCGGTTGCGGCGAATGTCATCACGATGCCGCCGGCAAGCCTATAGAAGGACTCAAAGAAGGCGATCCGGTCCAGAGTTGTATCGAATGCCACAAAAAACCGGCCAAAGCCAAAGCCAAAAAAGGTGAAAAACTGACCGCGCAACAAAAGCTCGAATACCATGCGGACGCCGTTCACCAGAACTGTATCGACTGCCACAAGGATTTTAACAATAAATCCGGAACCAAAGCTGCTCCGACCAGCTGTTCCAAGTGCCATCCCAAGAAAAAGTAACTGTCTGAATCACTTCTGAAGACCATAGGGCAGCATCCTTCTTCGAAAGATGTTGCCCTATTTTTTTAATTCATTTATAGTAATCTGTCTCAAATTTATTCATAAGCGATATCAACCGCATACCATCGTGACAATCCTAACAGGAGCGTCTCCACCATTTCGTTTTACGGAGAGAGTTTTATGATAAAAGGATGTTTTACCGCGCTCATTACACCTTTTGAACACTATTCGATCGATCGCGAGGGGCTTGAAAAGATTATCGATTTTCAAATACAAAACGGAATCAACGGAATCCTGGCCGTCGGAACCACCGGCGAAAGTCCGTCCCTTTCCTGGCATGAGCATAACGAAACCATCGAATATATCGCCGGACAGTGCCGGAACAGATGTTGCTGTATCGCCGGCACCGGAAGCAACAATACCCGGGAATGCATTGAAGCCACCGGCCATGCGGCGCAGGCAGGTGCAAGTGCCGTACTGCTCGTGGATCCCTATTACAACGGACCGAGTTCCCTGGAAATTCGGCGTGAATATATTGCGCCTGTTGCCGAGGCGTTTCCGGCTATTGACATCATTCCCTACGTCATTCCCGGTCGGACCGGCACCCAGCTGCTTCCGGAAGATCTCGCTTTGCTCAGCCGGGAGTTTGAAAACGTTAAAACCGTCAAGGAGGCGACCGGAAATTTGGGCAACATGAGACGAACTCGCGAGCTGTGCGGACCCGATTTTTCCATTCTCTCGGGGGACGACGGCATGACGTTCGACATGATGACCGATTCGGAAATTAACGCATCCGGCGTAATTTCCGTCATTTCCAATATCATTCCAAAGGCGGTTACCGATATGGTGACGTATCTGAAAAACGGTCAAACCGATCCGGCACAGCACCTTGCCGACACGCTGGCTCCGCTTTTTAATCTGGTGTCGTTTAAAACCATTGAAAAGACACCCTTTGGCGATGTTGCCTTCAAGGCCAGAAATCCGCTTCCCGTCAAAACCCTCATGTCGATTCTGGGAATGCCGTCGGGTATGTGCCGAAGGCCTTTAGGAAAAATGACATTCAATGCGATCAACGTGATTCTGGATGCAGCCCGCCGTGTGCAGTCGACCAGCCCGGAAATTTTTCAACCGATTGCCGATTATTTTCATGTAGATATCGACGATCGGCTGAACAACTCCGACAACTGGAAAGATCTCTGCTACGAAAATTATTAGGGTCTTGTCCATTACCGGATATAGATAGAAAATATTTAATATTTTTGAAGGTTATGCAGAATACGAAACGAGGTGAAGATTCCGTTAAATTTTCACCTCGTTTTTTCATTATTTATCTTGATTTCATACCTGCATATGGTATTTCAGAAAAGATATGTTCTGAACGTTTAAAAATCTGAATACCCTTTTGTCCGTCGATAATTGTGGAAACTATGGTGCTGATAGTATCAGTTGGTGTTCGCCCGGAAGCAGGATAGCGTTTTAGATTTAAAAAAATCCTCCTTTGAGATTATCATCTATGCGGGCTTTGTATTTCTTGAGGATGGCAACCCCATCGCGCATGCCCATATGGTTGTTGTTAATGATGAAACAGGAAACACCATCAACGGTCAACTCTTCTCAGCCACCACTGTCTTTGCAGGTGAAATCGATTTTCTGTAACGTATCGGCCATCCGCTGAACTGAGCGTGAGCGCCTGCGACCCCATGACCGGTCTGAATCTCAGAACATCACCGGCACCGGATTCCGCTGTTTGACGAAAAAATGTTACTCAGGACTCACTGAAGGAGTTTGTCATGCAGATACCCATTACAAAAACAGCTCAGTTAAAACCGTTACCCGATGATTCAAAACTGGGTTTCGGAACCATTTTCACAGACCATATGTTCAACATGGATTACGACCCGGACAACAGTTGGCATAATCCCCGTATTGAACCGTATGCTCCCATCTCCATGGACCCCTCTACCATGGTGCTTCATTATGGGCAGGCCATATTTGAAGGGCTGAAAGCCTACCGGACTCAATCGGGAAACATTCAGCTTTACAGACCCGAAGTCAACATCGCTCGATTCAATAAATCCGCTCATTCGCTCTGTATACCGGCGTTTGACGAAAATTTTGCGCTCGAAGCGCTCAAAGAACTGGTTCGGGTGGATCAAAACTGGGTGCCGAAAGCCCCGGGCACTTCGCTGTATATTCGCCCCACCATCATCGCCATGGATCCGTTCCTGGGTGTCAGGGCATCTCACACATACCGGTTCTTCATTATCCTGTCACCGGTCGGCGCTTATTATCCGGAGGGATTCAACCCGGTCAGCATCTGGGTGACCCGTGATCATGTCCGGGCCGTCCGGGGCGGTATTGGAGAAGCAAAAACTCCGGCCAATTATGCTGCCAGTCTGTTCGCCGGTGAAGAAGCTCATCGAAACGGGTACACTCAGGTCCTGTGGCTGGACGGCGTTGAGCAGAAATATATTGAAGAAGTCGGCTCCATGAATATATTCTTCGTCATTGACGACGAAATCATCACGCCGATGCTCAACGGAAGCATTCTGCCGGGCATTACGCGGGACTCCGTGCTTCAACTGGCCCGTAAATGGAATTTGAAGGCTTCCGAGCGCCTCATCAGTATCGATGAGGTCATAACCGCTCATGACAACGGACGTCTTCAGGAAATTTTCGGTTCCGGAACGGCTGCCGTCATTTCTCCGGTCGGAGAACTTAAATATGGCGACCGGGTGATCTCGGTTTCCGACGGAAAGGTCGGACCCATGGCCCAGAAATTCTATAAAGCCATCACCGATATCCAGTATGGCCTGGCCGAAGACGTGATGGGCTGGATCAAACCAATCTGATAAACCGAGGGACTTGATTATATCTTCGGTTACGTTGTCGCAGGCTCCGTCCCACCCGTTCCCGGCTTCGCCGGCGTGATCCGGGAACGGGCGGGACTCCGCAGTTAAATTTATGATAATATAGCGAATGTTAGAACCAAGCCGATGAATAAAAAAGCTCCTCAAAACAATTTCTCATATCAATCTTACTCTTTAAAGGCTGTCAAAAACAAAAATTTTTCCCGTTAAATTTACCGCCCGCTTCGCTCGAGACGCAGAGAACGCAGAGCCTCGAAGTGGCGATTTGGGGCTCTGCGTTCTCTGCGACTCAAGAGAGCGAAGCGAACGGGCGGTAGAAAATAAAAAAAATCATTCAGGAGGACAACATGCCCCAATCGGCTGCATCCGGTCATATTTCCCTGTTTGCCCAAAAGATGGAACAGGACGGACTTGATACAGTAGTCATCGATACGTTTGCATATTATTACGATAAAATTTTGACCGGTGAAACCGGACTTATATATGACAGGGACATAACTCCGGTGGCTCCTGACGAAATTCAGGATTTTAACAATCTGGCTCCGTACGCCGAATATGGCCGAAACATCCTGGATCGATGCATTATGATCGTTCTAAACGGGGGGCTGGGTACCGGGATGGGATTGACCCGCGCCAAATCCCTGCTGAACGTCAAAGACGATCTCACGTTTCTGGACATTATCACGAAACAATCCGAAACCGATCGGGTCAGACTGGGACTGATGAACAGTTTCAGTACCGATCAGGACACGATAACCGCTCTGAAACGCCTTGAGCTAAGCGAATTTCCCATTTTGTTTCTGCAACATAAATTTCCTAAAATTCTGAAAGAAAATCTGATGCCCGCCCGATGGGAAAAAAACCCGAAACTGGAATGGAATCCACCGGGCCATGGAGATATTTATACAGCCCTGCTCACATCCGGCACTCTCGATAACCTGCTGGACGACGGAATCACGTACGCCTTTATTTCAAACTCGGACAATCTGGGCGCCGTGATGAACGAATCGCTGCTGGGATATTTTGCCGAACATCGATTTCCTTTCATGATGGAAGTGGCGGATCGGACGCCCACGGATGCCAAAGGAGGGCATCTGGCCCGGCATGCATCCGGCCGACTGATCCTGAGAGAATCGGCCCAGTGCCCGCAGGACGAAACCGATGCCTTCCGGAATATCACCCGCTACCGATATTTCAATACGAATAATATCTGGATCAACCTTGAGTTTTTAAAGCGTCTGATCGAATCCAGGGGCACGATTCCCCTTCCGATGATCTTAAACAAAAAAACACTGGATCCACGGGATCCAAAAAGTCCTGAAATTTATCAGATTGAAACGGCCATGGGCTCGGCGGTTTCTCTTTTCGAAGGCGCCACCGCGGTCCGGGTGCCCCGATCCCGTTTTTTCCCAGTGAAAAAATGCAGCGATCTACTTCTGATTCGATCCGATTGTTTTTTTATGACGGATACCTATCGGTTTGTCCTGAATCCTAAGCGAAGGTTGCCGAATCTTCCCACAATCTCCCTGGACCCTGAATATTACGGTAAAATCGATGATCTGGATGAACGTTTCAGATTGGGGATCCCTTCTCTTCTTGAATGTGAATCCCTGTCAATAGAGGGAAATGTATTTTTTGAAGGAAATGTGTCCATCAAAGGAACGGTGCGAATTCGAAACCCTCGGGAAATTCCGGTCATTATTGATGAAGGAACCGTGATTCAAGGAGATCTGACACTGTAATTTCAAAGTATCAAAAAATTATTCTTCACGCCGATTGAATATATCGTAATATTTCATCACACGGTTGACGTATGCCTGCGTTTCCGGAATCGGCGGAATTCCCTGATACCGGTCGACCATGCCGGGTCCTGCATTGTAGGCGGCAAGCGCCTTCGGCAGGTTATCCGCGTAACGGCGCAGCAGTTGTTTGAAAAATCGTGACCCTGCCATGATATTTTCATACGGATCAAAAGGGTCGTCTATGTTCAACCGATCGCAATTTTCAGGCATGATCTGCATCAATCCCATGGCTCCGGATCGGGATACCGCTTGAGGATCAAAATCCGATTCTGCCTTGATGACCGCTTTAATCAGATAAAATGAAATCCCATACGCATCCGAGGCCCTGGCTATCGCTTGATCATATCGGTCCGTTGTTCCGCCGCTATATCCGGAATGATGCCTTTCCGGAATATACAACCGGTATTTGGAAGAGGTCGGCACATTGGTAAAACACATGACCCCGTCTTTGTTGACATACCGGTAAATGTCCGCGTAGCTGCCTGTCACAAAGGCCGCTCCCATCACAACCGCAGTTGTGATCAGCCGGACTGTCTTCTGTATCGTTCCGGTTTTCATCCGTTTTCAACACCTTTGTAACGGGTCATCGATGCGCACTGGCCGCTTTATCAACAAATTATAAACAAGGTTTTTAACAAATGAAATCAAACTCTCTGCTTGGGCTTGATTCTAACGTCGGTCATATTGTCGTGAATCCAACTGCGGAGTCCCGCCCGTTTCCGGCGGCCGACATGGCGTAATCCGGGGAAAAATGCCGGTGCCATGAAGCGTTAAGAAGCGCAAACTGTTTGAGGCGCGCCGAGTTTTTGCGCTTCAACTTCATGGTACCGGCATCCCGCGGATCGCGGGACGGAGCCTGCAACAAATTGACCAAAGATATAATCAAGCCCCTCTGCGTGTTGATGTTATAAACAACTTATGAACAACATTATTTACGACGGGTACCAGGATTGCCGCTGCTGATATTCGCCGTATTTTTTCATGATATATTTTCGGGGAAAATCCGGATGCGACAGATAGTTCAGACAACTGTTCAAAAACGTGTCGCATAACTCACCAAATACCTTATCCTTGCTGTTTTCAGCAATAAAAATTCTTTCCCGTTTCTGTGTAAATGTCACCCGTTCGCCCAGTCCCTTTTTGAAGTCCTCTATCAGAGGCCTGTCCTTTGATGTGCCCAAAACGCTTTCACCTACTGCAATATCCATCTCGGCGATCACGGACAGAAACCAGCGATCGGCAGCCACCCTGCGGGACGCATCAAATAATTTCAACACCTGCCCGTTGTCCAACTTTATGGTTTTTATCAATTTCTTTTTCATCTCTTTTTCCTTATTAACATTTTATCAACAGACTTTTGAACAACAATCACTAATGCGGGCTATACCCCCCAACCCAGTTCTCATGAAATTGCATTTAATTGATAAGTCACTAAAACAACGGCAACTGCACCTGACGGTCCTTCGGAGGACGTTTGCCGTCTGACCGACGGTGCTGCCGCAGACGCTGCTCAATATCACTGACAAACGGAGAAATTCGACGGTTACGACAGGTACCATACAAGGTGCGCTTTCGGGCACAGGTCAGATACAGCCGTTGCTTTGCCCGCGTCATGCCGACATAAAACAGACGCCGTTCCTCCTCGATATCGACACTGTCTTTTTCCGATCGCTGAAACGGAATCAGCCCGTCCTCACATCCGGCGATAAACACCACGGGAAACTCCAGCCCCTTGGCGGCATGAAGGGTCATCAGAGACACCTTCTCCACGCGATCATCCCAGGTATCAGTATCGGTCTGAAGCGACAGACTGTTCAAAAACTGTATGATGTCCTGTTCACTGGAGCCGGCCAGCCGAATCAGGTGCTCCAGGGCGTCCGACAGGGTATCATCGTTGTGAATGATTTCGGACAATCCGGCATATTCCACACATCCGCTCAGTTTTCTTTCAATGGACTCGTTTTTCAGCCGATGTTGCAGAGATTCCAGCGATACAATCGTCTGATATAATTGGTTCTGACGGTTTCTATCCATTCCCGGAACCGGAAATCGTCCGGCCTGACGCATGGCATCAACCACTCCGTAATTATTTTCAAAACCCCAGGCTTTGAATCGTTCCAGGGTTTTGGTTCCCGGCCGACCGGGGCTCAGGGAAACCGCGCGTTCAAAATCCGCGTACGTGCCTGAATTTTCGATCAGTCGCATCAGCGACAAAACCCCGGATACCTCCCGAGAGCCCAGCAGATTTTCACGAACAGCTCTCTGACATGGGATCCCGGCTTTACCCAACACCTCGGCAATGACCTTTGCCTGTATTCGGGTTCTGAACAACACCGCAATATCTGAAAAACTCAGAGGTCGGTCTTCCAACGTTGAATCCACAGTCCCGAAATCCATGGAATGAAACCCGAAACCGGCCACCAGTTTTTCGATCGTTTTTCCAATTGCGACCGCTTCCGAAGCTTCATTTTCAAGTTCCATAACGCAAATGGTATCGATTCCGCTGATGCCGGAGTAAATGCGTGTCGGTTGCCGCTCCTCATGCGAAGAAAGGATGATCTGCGCTGAAGCTTCCAATATAGTATCTGTCGATCGATAATTCCGGCACAGCTCAATGATGCGGGCCGTTGGGTAATCCGTCACAAATCGATGAAAATAAACGGCATCAGCTCCCCGAAACCCATAAATCGACTGATCCGGATCCCCGATAACGCACAAATCGGCATTTCCCGGTGCCAGTACTCGAATCAGTCGATACTGAGCATAGTTCAAATCCTGATATTCATCCACAAATACATACGGATATTGATTTTTCCATTTTCGACAACTGTCCGGATCTGATTCAAGCAGCCGCACCCCTTGATATATCAGATCTTCATAATCAAATAAGCCCTGGTTAGCCAGCAGCCGCTGATACATCCGGTAAACGCAGGAAACCTCGTCTATAACCGCTTCGTCCATTATTCCGCCCAGTGAATCGTCGGGACCGAGAAGCTGCTGTTTAGCCAGCACGATATGATCCAACATCTTCTCGGCCGACAAGGCAATCGAATTTCCATGTTGTTTCGCCTGATGCATGGCCTCCCGAATCATGTAACCGCGATCGGTCTCATCCAGTATGAAGCATGAAGGATTCGACGGGATTTCCTCGCCGATTTCTTCCGTCAGTATTCGAAAGCATAACGAATGAAAAGTTCCTGCCCACGGGACGGTTTCGGAAGAACCGATCAACGATTGCAGCCGCTCTCTCATTTCCCGGGCTGCCTTTGTCGTGAATGTTACCGCCAGTATACTCTCTGCCGATACGTTTTTTTCCTCGATCAGACGGGCCATCCTCAGGGTGATGGTGCGGGTTTTTCCGGTTCCCGGACCTGCTTTAATCAACATCGGACCGGATCCGTAACAAACGGCATCGTGTTGATCCGGATTCAAATTTTTCAGATAGTCCTTCAGGCCCGTTAATATGGATGTGTGTTTTTTATCGGATGAAACCGTCTCGAACCGTTGGGAAGTTGAAAACGCCGAAACGTTTTTTTTGGGTTCGAAGCCGGATTCGGATGCGTTGCTCCCCCGGATGTCAGCTGATGAAAACAGGGATGTCTGCCCCTTGAGAGCCTGCCGTTCGTGGGGTTCAAAAATCCGTACCTTGCCGTACTCCCCGTCGTACCCCCCTGAAATCCGTATTCCGTTGTCTCTCATCCGGCGAATTGCCTCTCCCAGTAACGGCATCCCGACCTTGTCGATTTCGTCAATCGGCAGGGCATGCAAAATGTCAAATTCTGGTCCCAGTTTTCCCAGCAGTCGATCATAGTGTTTTTGAACTGTTTTGGAGCCGGCACCCACCTGAAAAATTTCCGACAGAATATCCGTCAAGGGAATCAGACTATAGAAAGGATGCGTCTTTTCGGGTTTTCCCCCCTCAGGCCGGTCCGCAAGGGCCTCGACACGGTATAAGACTCCCATCGTAAAGGGTTTTCCGCACACCGGACAGATACCTTTCCGCTTAATCGATTCGCTCGGCCGGCTTCGGATGCCGCACTTTCGATGACCGTCCAGATGATATTTCCCTTTTTCCGGATAGAATTCAAATGTTCCCAGAAACCGGTCCGGATCTCCGCTTTTTATGGCATCCCGAATGGCATTGTAAGACAGCCGGGTATCCAGCCAGTTGGCCTCCCGACCGAGTTTTGCCGGAGAATGGGCATCGGAATTGGATATCAAGGTCAGTCCGTCCAGCATCGACACCCGCCAGTTCATCGGAGGATCGGAAGAAAGACCGGTTTCCACCGCAAATATATGAGGCGTCAGATCTTCGAAACACTCCTGAATCGAATCGAATCCGGATTTGGAACCCAGCATGGAAAACCATGGCGTCCATATATGGGCCGGTACCAGAAACCCCTGGTCCGAAATTTCCAAAACGATCTCCAGAAGATCACGGGCGTCCAGTCCCAGAATCGGCCGGCCATCCGAACGAATATTACCGATCCGATCCAATTTTTCCCGAAACAAGTTAACGGATGCCAGATCCGGCATGAATACCAGATTATGATTTTTCCGCGTCTTTTTATTTTTTTTATAAATATTGCTGATTTCACATACCGGCATGAACCGGACCGGTTTTCTGCAGGACACCGGCACGGAGTCATCACACTGCCTTTCAATGTCCTCTCTGAGTCGATACAATCCCTCTTTATCCGGAATCAACTTTTCAGACATTTCTTCAAACCATGCCGGGTGTGTAAAATCACCGGTACCCACCACCGTTATTCCCTTCATCTGTGAATGGATATACAAATGCTCCAGATCCATTTGGTGGGATGTCGCTCTTGAAAACCGGGAATGAATGTGCAGATCGGCAATAAATTTCATTATTAATCACCTTGTTTATCAGATAATTATCACACTTATAAACGCTTTATGAACAGCAGCAGTAAAAGAAACGAGAATATGTTGACAGCTTCTATAAAACGATGTGTATAGAATGTCATTTATAAACCCATATCGCAAGTTGTGTTCATATCCGTTGTTTTTCAAACACGTTCTATACGAAGTTATCAATATTCCACAATCTTTTTTTTATTTCAAATTCAATTAATTAGATCAGTTATTATACATATGAACACTCATTAATCTTTATTTTATCTTTATATATAAAAATAAAGATCTATTAATAAAAACATCTGGATTGATAAAATACGTGCAAATCCATATTTTTTACAGAGACAGACACTATAAAAAATAACTTGTAAATATCATATAAGCAATATATAATGTGTTGTTTTAAAGTATATTACACAATATATGGCATTCGATAACCCTCTTTGTACGACGCCGGAGCATATCCATGGGGCTTTTATCTTCAACCGTATCCCTGACGCGTTACCGGGTGGAGGGACAGGTCAGGGAACCTGTCGTGGAAACCATCGCCGACGCATTGAAAACCAACGTTATTCGAGATATCGACAATGATTCACTGGATCGAACCATCGGATGGACATCATTTGAAAATCCGTTTAATCCCGATTTTGAAGGCGCCTCTTTCAGTGTCGGAAATATTTTGACCTTTTCGCTTCGAATCGATAAAAAAAACATACCCGCCAAAGTCGTTCAAAAGCATTGGAAAATGGAAATGGCCCGACGTCTGGCGGACAGCGGTCGTGAACATTTGTCCAGAAATGAACAAAAAATGATCAAAGACGATGTGATCAATCGTCTTTGCCTTCGGATTCCTTCCACACCGAATATATACGATCTGGTCTGGAATTATGAAGAATCCCAACTGTGGTTTTTTTCGACGCAGAAAGCAGCCAACGAGGAATTGGAAACGCTGTTTTCAAAATCGTTTAAAGTAACTCTGGTCCGACTGTTTCCATTTACCTGTGCGGATCTGACGGCAAATTTATCCGAAAAGGAACGGGACGTTCTCAACAGCCTGTCTCCTGCGGCGTTTACGGAGTGATGTATGCTTGATGTATCTGTAGCTTACAACCGGTATCAGTTTCTGGGTCACGAATTTTTAACCTGGTTGTGGTATGTGATCGAAAACGATCAGGAACGACTGCCGAATCCTGAAAGTAAAAAAGTGTCTCTGGAAATCGGAAACCGGGTGGTGTTGGAAAACCGGGTCAATGATGCTCTGGAAAGTATTACCATTAAAGGAGATGATGCCGGGTTGGAGGAAGGCGTGCTGGCATTGAGAAAAGGCGCTGTGGTGACCCAGATCAATTTGGCGTATACCGAAGGGGATCATCAGTGGCACTTCACGATAAACGGTGAAAGTCTGAGCCTCACCGGTCTCAAAACCCCCGAAACCGGTGCGGTTGAAACCAAGGATGATATAGAGGGGGCGATTCTTGAAAAAGTATTTCTTTACGGAAAAGCTGTGGAACTGGTAGACCATTTGTACCGTCAGTTTATTCGGCTGCGGATCTCCAGTCAATGGAGTGAAAACGTCCTGCCGCAACTGAAACAGTGGATTCGTTCATCATAGCTGACGTGGATCTTTGAACGCAGCATAATTTATTTGAGGATCTCGCCATGAAGATTACAGTTAAAAAACACGATGTGTTGGACGTATTGTCGAAAGTTCAGGGAGTGACCGGACGGAAAAGCAATCTGGCCATCACTTCAAATGTTTTGATACAGACCCGTGAGGCCGGTATTATCATGTCTGCAACGGATCTGGAGACAGGTATCGAGGGGTGGTTTCCTGCGGTTGTGGAAACAGAGGGGGCAATAGCGATTCATGCCAGAAAATTTTTTGAAATCGTCAGGGATTTTCCCAGCAATGAGATCATGATTTGCGAAAAGGAAAATAAATGGATTGAAATCGGCAATGAACAGGTGGAATATCACATTGTCGGAATGAATCCGAAAGATTTTCCGGAGATACCTAAAATTGACGATGTCGAATTTTTTACCGTCGAATCCGACAGTTTAAAAAACATGATCGACAAAACCCTGTTGCAGGTTGTTTCCGATGATACGCGGGCACATGTCACCGGCGTGTATATGCAGGGAATTATCAGAGATGAAACGGGGATTTTTCGGATGGTGTCAACAGATGGAAACCGTCTGACCCTGGTGGATTGTCCCTTGGGCGGTAAGGACCAGATGCCTGAATTTTCCGGAGCCATTGTTCCTAAAAAAGGCGTTCAGGAGGTCGGAAAATTTCTGGACGTCGACGGCCGCGCACAGATCGGATTCAAGCACAATCATTTTATTTTGAAAAAAGATTCGGAAACCATCACTATTCGTATGCTGGAAGGCGATTTTCCGGAATATTCCGGGATCGTCAAAAAACGCGATGCGTATGTGATCACCGTCAACCGTCAGTTGTTTCTCATGATGCTCAAGCGGATGTCCATTCTTTCAACCGAAACCTATAAAGGCGTGATTTTCAATTTTCACGATCGCGAGCTGCTGATTACCTCCATCAATCCGGAACTCGGGGAATCCAAAGAAGACATGGCCATCGATTATGAGGGGGTGCCGATTGAAGTGGCGTTCAATCCCAGGTATTTTATCGATACGCTCAATTCCATCAAGTCCGAAAATATTTTGATAAATATGGTGGATGCCCAGATGCCCTGTATCATCGAAGAAGAGGAAAATCCAAATTATCTTAGCGTTATTATGCCGATGAAAATATGAAACCACAACAAATGAACCATACCTATAACGAAGACAATATTAAAATATTGGAAGGACTGGAAGCCGTCCGAAAAAGGCCTTCGATGTATATCGGAAATGTCGATGTCGAAGGGCTTCATCACCTGGTCTACGAGGTGGTGGACAACAGTATTGACGAGGCCATGGCTGGATACTGCGATCGGGTTGACGTAAGAATTCATTCCGATAACAGCGTCAGCGTCACCGATAACGGCCGGGGCATTCCGGTCGGCATTCACAAGACCGAGAGAATACCGGCGGTTGAAGTCGTCATGACCAAACTCCATGCCGGCGGAAAATTCGACAATGATTCCTATAAGGTTTCCGGCGGGCTTCACGGCGTCGGAATATCCGTAGTGAATGCGCTATCGGAATTCGTGAATCTGGAGATCTATACCGATGGAAAAATTTATTCCCAGTCCTATTCCAGAGGTTTGAAGACCACGGAGCTGAAACAACTCGGAGATACCCGAGAGAAGGGAACCAGGGTTCAATTCAAGCCCGATCCCGAAATTTTCACGACGCTTATTTTCAACTATGAAACCCTGGTTAAACGATTGCGCGAGCTGGCATTTTTGAACAAGGGCGTTCGTATTGTTATCGAAGATGAACGATCGGATAATAAAGAAGAATTCCATTATGAAGGCGGGTTGAAGTCGTTTGTAGAATATCTGAACAAGCGACACACCGGGTTACACCCCCCCATCGTGATCCATGGGATTCGCAATGATGTTCAGATCGACGTGGCCATTCAGTATAACGATAAATACAAGGAAACCCTTTTCTCCTTTGCCAATAACATAAACACGGTGGAAGGCGGATTTCACCTGATAGGATTTAAGGCCGCGCTGACGCGAAGCATCAATCAGTACGCCGTGAACGGAAATGTTCCTAAAAATCTCAAGGTTAAAATCAGTGGGGACGATGTTCGGGAAGGCCTTACCGCGGTCATCAGTGTTCGAATCAAGAATCCCCAGTTTGAAGGCCAGACCAAGACCAAGCTTGGAAACAGCGAGGTCAAAGGGTTGGTCGAGTCACTGGTCAACGAACAGCTGAGTCTTTTTCTTGAGGAAAATCCGACGGTAGCTAAAAAAATCATTGCCAAGGCCGCGGATGCCTCCCGGGCAAGAGATGCAGCCAAGCGGGCCAGGGAAATTGCCCGAAAAAAAGGGTCTTTGCTGGATGCCACTCTGCCCGGAAAACTGGCGGAATGCCAGAGCAACGATCCCGGCCAGAGAGAATTGTTTCTGGTGGAGGGAGATTCTGCAGGCGGCAGCGCCAAGCAGGGAAGGGATCGTAAATTTCAGGCGATACTTCCGTTGAGGGGTAAAATATTAAACGTCGAGAAGGCCCGCTTCGACAAAATTTTAAGAAGTGAAGAGATAAAGAATATCATCACGGCCCTGGGAACCGGTGTTGGAGAGGAAGAATACAATATTGAAAAAATCAGGTATCACAAAATCATCATCATGACTGATGCCGACGTGGACGGGTCTCATATTCGGACCCTGCTGTTGACTTTTTTCTATCGACAGATGCCGGAACTCATCGACAAAGGATATCTCTATATTGCTCAGCCCCCGCTTTTGAAAGTGGGCAAAGGCAAGCATGAGATGTATCTGAAAGAAGAGACGGATCTGAATGAGTATCTGCTGAAACGCGTATGTGATCAAAAACGGCTTCAGTACGGAACAGAGGTGGTGGCATCTGAAAATACCATGCTGACCGATCATAAGCTGTATAATTTTATTGCCAATCTTTCGGAATTTTTTGACGTAATACGAAAGTTTGAACGAAAAGCCGTTCCCATGGAACTGGTGGAGCTTTTGATTCATGAAGGTGTCACGGAAAAAACGTTTTTACAGGACCACGCCAGTATGATTCGTCTGAAGGAAATTCTGACGGGGAAAGGGTACGATGCGGATGACCCGGTCTGGAGTGATGATCGAAACGTCTACGAATTGACCGTGACACCCCCGGAACACCTGTTGGGAGAGGATCTCGTGTTTCGATCCATATCGGATATGGAGCCGGTAAAAATCGGCAGGTCTCTTATCTATTCGCCGGATTTTCAGAAAGCGATCGTTCTGTCAAAAGAAATTCGTCCGTATGATTTCCCTCCGTTTACCGTATATCCCATTGACGGCGATCAGAAGCAGGTTGCGTTTAAAGATAAACGCGAATTGCTGGATTATCTGTTTTTGGAAGGAAAAAAAGGACTGGCTGTCCAGCGCTATAAAGGTCTTGGTGAAATGAACCCGGATCAGCTCTGGGAAACCACCATGAGCCCTGAAAATCGAAATCTCTTACAAGTCAGGGTAAAAGATGTGGTGGATACCGACGAAATATTCACTATTCTCATGGGAGACGAAGTGGAACCGCGTCGGGAGTTTATTCAGACCAATGCCCTGGAAGTGAGTATGCTGGATATTTAGGGCTGCGGCAAAAATAAGCCACACAAAAAAACACGAAAAGATGCTGTGTTTAATAAAAAGGTCGAACCCTGGAAGGTTCGGCCGTTTTATTTTTTAGAGGCCCTAAATCCAGATGATGAGCCGTTAAAGCGGTTCCCATGAAAAAACCCGCTTTTTCTTCAAACCCTCGAACCGATTCCGTTGTGAAAAATTTTCGAATTCCGTTTCGGGTGCAGACTGAATCCATTTCAGGATGTCGACGCAGATAATCCACCAAACTGTCGGCGACAATGGGCCCCTGGGTAACAATCCGGACATGCGGCGGAATCATCTGCCGGATTTTACCTATCAGCAGCGGATAATGGGTGCATCCCAGGATCAGCGTATCGATGTCCGGGTCCCGGGTCATGATCCGGTCGAGGTGACGGCCAATAAAATAATCCGCGCCGGGGGTATTGATTTCATTGTTTTCGACAATCGGAACCCACATGGGGCAGGCTTCCTGCCGGGTTACGATGGGGATGTCCGGAGACATTTTTTTAATCTCCATGGGGTAGGAATCCGACAGGACCGTTCCGGTAGTGGCCAGTATGCCGATATGGCCGGTTTGAGTCAACTCCGGAATTCTTTCAACTACGGGGCGTATGACGCCAAGGACGCGACGGCCGGAACCGATCCGGGGAAGATCTTTTTGTTGTATGGTGCGTAGCGCCTTGGCGGATGCCGTATTACAGGCCATGATAATCAGTCGGCAGCCCATTTGAAACAGCGTTTCCACCGCTTCCAGTGAATACTGGTAGACAATGTCAAACGATCGGGTCCCGTAAGGGGTCCGAGCATTGTCCCCAAGGTAATGGAAATCATGTTCGGGCAGCTTCTTTACGATTTCCTTTAGAATCGTAAGGCCACCGTATCCCGAGTCAAAGATGCCGATGGGGCGTATAAAATTTTCCATAACAATTTATGTTACCTGATTATACCGGCCGCTTCGATCAAGGCCCTGAAAAGCCGAAATCGGGCGTTAAAAAAATTTAATGGTTAAATAATTCTGTCTGTTTTTGCTTTGTCCGGTTAGCGGGAAAATAAATGTCAATGAAAATCATTTAGCGGGTAAATGGAAAAAGAACAATACATTTTTATTTTACAGCGCGGCGGGACAGATAAGGTTAAACCGATCAAAGGCCCACATGAAAAGCGTGGTAAATATGAGCCTTTGGTCGGTTTAAAAGAGACAGGGCTTAACCGATAGTGAAATTACGATTCAGCCGGTACCGAATCGGCGATTTTATTTTTTCCGTTTCCAAATGATTCCTTTCCCAGCAGGGTCAGGCTCAGCACGATACCGACAATCAAGCCGGTTGTCGGTCCGGATACGGCCAATGCCCCGCCGGTTATGCCGGCTACGCCGCGTTCGGCATTGGTTTCTACCAGGTTCATAGCGATAAACACGCAGGCAAATCCCTGGATCAAAAGCGTAAGGGAAAGGGCCACGGGCAGGGCCGGTTTAAAGATGCACACCAGAGGAAGAATCAGGCAACTGGCAAATTTCATGAAATTAAAACTACCCGATCCGCCGAAAATCGAGTCCATGGCTTTTCGTCCCAGTTTAAAACGTTCAGCGACGGCAACCGTCATGGCGGCCCACAGGGGTCCGGCCAGGGTAACGGTTGGACAGCAGCTGCCTTCCAGAAAATTTCTCAACGCACACATCAGATTCAACCGGTTGGGATTGGAATCGAGTTTTTCATCCGGTCGGAAATTTTCCTGAGCTTCCATGACGATCGTCTGGCCCACGATCATATCACCAAATGCAACAATGTATGCCACGATGGCCATGGGGAGCGCTTTCATCCAGATGTGGAGGGGGGGGATGCCGGCGCCGAAAATGGAATAGGTGGTAAACACCTCCTTGACATGGGGAACGAAAAACAGCCCGGATTTCATTTCAGGAAGTGGAATTTCGCCGCAGATCCAGCCGACAATAATACCCAGGACAATACCCGGTACAATGCCGTAATTAGCGATTTTGATGATCAAACTTTTTGAATCGTTTTCCTGCGCCCGGACTTTTGCCGTAAATCCTTTTGAAAATAATAGATAAAAGGCAAACAGACCTCCGATTGTAATGCTCATGGGGTATTTGTAAAACCCGGTCCCTTTGGGCAGAAAACCGTATTTTCCGGTGATGGCGGCAATACCGGCGCCCAGTATGATACCGGACTGCATGGCCTTGGGCACGATATCCAGCAGTTTTTTCGCAAATCCTGTCAGGCCCATGATCAGGAATATCAATCCTACAAGGATCTGAACCGCGATCAGGGCATGGATTCGGTCGATACCCATACCGAATTTCAGGAGGAAAGACAGCATGAGGGGAACGGCGGGAGAAATCCATCCGGGAATCAGCGGATCTCCCAGAACCTGGTGCAGGCAGTAGGTCAGTTCATGAAAACAGACGATCGTCAAAGCCACTTCAAACGGCATTCCGAATACATCCTGAAGAACGGCTATGGCCCCGATACCCGTCACAAACATGACCATCGCCTGAAACACCTCGGTCATTTCCACTCCCCAGTGGTAGAAGGGGAAGCGAATTTTGAACGGTCCGCAGGGAATGAAAGGGGTTTCCTCTCCATAATTTCGCCTTTTCTTAGTAAAAAACAAGGCCATAAGTGTCTACCTCCATTGTATAGCTTCAGCATATGTTATTAAAAAAGAACATAAAATACGGATGGTTAAGATGGTAGAAAGTAAAAAATAAATATTTTTTTTCTCAATCCTCCCCTTATCTGATATATGTATCGTTCATGTGAAAACAGGAAAATAAATCGAGCCGGCAGATAGTTATAGGAACATATGAAGAAAGTACCCCGATAACTGAAATAAAATAATCTATATTTTTTTGTTTTAACATAAGAAACAAAAAATAATTTTAGTTCGGGTATAATAGTTGTAAAAACAAGAATATTGTATTAATGTGTAAAACAATCGTATAAACACCATATAGGTGTTCAGGGATTGAGTCAAGCTTCAATTTTAAATTTTATTAAATTTTTTATTATATAAATATCAGTTATATAAAGTAGTTATTTTTGAATAATAATTTAATGTCTGAATATTTAAAATAATTTTCGAAATTTTTAAAAAAACAACCTGAAAAGTTAAAGGAGTTTTATAATATGAAACAGAAAGAAGAGAGTTTGAATTCGGTTGAAAAAGCTTTAAAGATTTTATTGGCTTTTCAGGCGGAACAACCATCCTGGGGAGTTCGAGAATTGAGCCAGCAACTCGGTTTCAGCCCCGCAACGGTTCAACGAATTCTTCAGACCCTGAAATCCTATGATTTTGTTTCGCAGGATTCGGAAACACGTCGATATTATTTGGGAAAAGTGTCATTTAACTATATCAAAAACTCTTTATATGAAAATTCAATCCAAAGAGTGGCCCAGGCATTTATGAAGCGGTTGCTGGATAAGACGCAAGAAACCGTTCATTTGAATATTATTCAGGATAATATCCGGTTATGCATTGATTGCATGGAATCCCCTCAGAATTTGAAGGGTACCATGAAAATCGGCACATCGACTCCTCTCTATGCCGGTGGAACACCGAAGTGTCTTCTTGCTTTTTCTGCATCTGAAATGATCGAAAGCTATTTTCAAGCCGTAACCATTAAACCCTTTACCAGAAGAACCATTGTCAGCAAAAAAGCGTTAAGAGAGGAGTTGAAAAAAATCAAGGCCCAGGGATATGCAAAGAGTCTCGGAGAACGCAGCGAAGGCCTTGGATCAATCAGCGCACCGGTGTTTGGAAATAACGAAGAATTTCTTTGCTGTCTGAGTCTGGCCATACCGGAGGTACGGTTCATTAATGAAGATTATCTGAATAAGTGTATTCGGGAACTTCTGAATGCGACGTATGATTTTTCGCGTGTTATGGGGTATCAGAAATGATCGAAGTCACAGGTGAGGGTATGAACAGGGTCATAAAAAAAGACGGCGCTTTCGAAATCGAAAGCGCCGTCTTTTTTTATGACACGGAACGGCTATCTTGATGGCAGTATATAATTGGAATTATGAAATGCTCCGGGATCGGTATGTATCCAAGCCAATCCCGGAACAGGTGAGATGAAAGAAAAACAATATATTACATGGCACCCTTATACAGATTGATGATGTCCTTCAGGGTGGTCATTCTTGGATTGATTTTAACGTTGCCGCTGAGCATGGCATCTTTTGACATGGCTTCAATGGCATCTTCCTTGACGCCGACCTCAGTCAACGTTTTTGGAATACCCACATCGTTGGAGAGTTTCTGAACTGCTTCGACGGCAATGGGGGCGGCTTCCAGATCCGACAAACCCGACACATCTTCCCCGAGCAATGCCGCGATGCGTTTGTATTTTCCGCTGTCCGCCAGCAGGTTGTATTTCATGGTGTGAGGCAGCAGAATGGCATTGGCAACCCCGTGAGGTACGTTGAAAAAGCCTCCCAGCGGATGGGCCATGGCATGACAGTTGCCGAGTCTGGCAATGGCAAAGGCGATACCGGCCTGGTTGCTGGCTACGCACATGGCGCCGGCGGCTTCCATGTCGGCCCGGTTGGCCACGTAATTTCTCAGGTATTTTCCGATCAGCCGAATGGCTTCCGCACCGAATGCATCCGTGTACGGTGAAGCTACCAGGTTGGTAAATGATTCGATCGCATGGGTCAGGGCATCCATCCCGCAGGCGGCTGCGACGTGGGGCGGGATGGTGGTCAGCACCGTCGGGTCCAGAAAAGCGACTTTGGGCAGGAAGCGGTTGCTGACGATGGTCATTTTGTAATTTCTCGAACGAATGGTGATGACGGCAAAGGGGGTGACTTCACTTCCCGTACCGGCCGTGGTCGGAATCGCCATAATGGGCAGAGGGTCTTTTTCGAATTTTTCCACCCCTTCATAGTCATCGAGATTCCCGCCGTTGGTCATTAAAATAGCGGCTGATTTGGCGACATCCATGGGGCTTCCGCCGCCGACCGCGATAAATGCGCCGGAACAGTTGACTTTTGCCAGTTCGAAACAGGCATAGCAGGTATCGGTGCTGGGATTGGGCTCCACCCCGTCAAATATATTATAAGCGATTCCTTTTTCCTTCAGGGTTTCCTCGACCCCGGACAACAGCCCGGCACCGATGACACCCTTATCGGTTACGATGGTGACTTTATCGGTATTGAGAACTTTGATCTCATCCGCCAGTTTGCTTTTGATGGTGTCGATGCCGTAGAGCAGTTTTGTTGGGAGGAAATACCCGAAATTCTGAGCGTAATTTTTCATTTCAACATCCTTTCAATATTTGAAAATACACTATATGCGATTCCCCTGGTCTGAAATTCATCCGGATCGTGAATTCAGAAGGGGTGAAGGCCATGGCGATCTGAAATGGAGGGATACGGTCTCCATGACCTTCGGGGTTAAGGATTTGGCAATTATATATTAAAAATTCATGACCTGATCGATCTGGGCTTCATCCACATCAAAGACCAGTTGTTTCGGTCCTATTTGTTCAGTTTTGAAAAATTCCGGCAGCCGGTCGTGGGCTTTGGTAAACCCGGCGGCATGATTGAAATTCAGTTCATGTTTCAGGATTTTTTTGCCGATATCCAGTACCTGTTCGACAGTGAATTCCCTGCCCAGAGCTGCCGTAATCAGTTTTGAAATATGTTCCATGGAACCGGGCAGTGGGCCGACAAACAGGCAGAGCCCCATGTTGTCAACCGCAGCGGACATGATCTGAAGATCGCGGGACAGTTCTACCTGCCCGTCCGGGAGATTGGGATCCAGACCTCCACGTCCCGGCAGACAGTTTCCGGCCGTATGGTCACCGCCCATAGTGGAGGTGGCATAGGTGATTCCCGTGCCTTTCAGGGCCCTGGGGTCGTACCCGGACATGGCTTGTCCCTTCACGGCCGGCACGTGGCTGATGCCCAGCACTTTTCCGGTTGTGGTCGCTCCCTGACCGATCAGACGGCCCATAAGCGTTCCTTTGGGGATTTCATTCAGCAGGTCGATGGCCGATGCTGAATCCCCGAACCGGGCCATGCCGGCATCCATGGCCACACCGATCGCCACACCGACTTCCATGGTGTCCACACCGTAATCATTACACAGGCGGTTCATTCGGGCAATCGCATCCAGCGAGTCAATCCCGAGATTCGATCCCATCAGGGCAAGGGTTTCATATTCCAGGGCCGACACCAGGTAGTTGCCGTCGGCGTCGTGAAATACGTTGGAACAGCGTATGACACATCCCGGAGAACACCCGTGGCCGACTTTTCCACCGCGTTCATTGATGGTTTTGGTCAGGTTTTGTCCATTGATGTGTTCCGAATGTTCAAAATTGCCCTCTGAAAAGTTTCGGGTAGGAAGTCCTCCGGCCTGACTGATAGGATTGACCAGCACGGCCGTGCCGAAATCATGAAGGGCCTTGGTGCCTTCGGACAGCTGTTTGGCCCAGTCTTTGGCGGCGGCTCCAAACGCGGTCTTGTCGGCAACGTCAAGCAGTCCTTCGCTGGCTCCGCTGTCATCAATCACGACGGCTTTGATGCCTTTAGATCCCATGACCGCACCCATACCGCCGCGTCCGCAGTGTCGGTTCGGCAGTCCGTCCATATCCGATACGGCCACAGTGGCTGTACCGAGCTGCATTTCTCCGCCCTGTCCGATAATGATTACGGCCGGTTTGGTACCGTATATTTCTTGCAGCTTTTGAGTCGCTTCAAAGTTCCCCATTCCGACAATATTACCGGCCGGCAGTAGTTCGATGCTTTCCGAGGTGATTTTCAGGATCGACCAGTCAGTCGTCTTGGGTTTTCCTTCGATAATAAGCGCTTTAATGCCCAGTCTCGCCAGTTTACGGGCAGCCGTGCCGCCGCCGTTGCTTTCCTTGATGCCTCCGGTATGAGGGCTTTTGGCTCCCACGGACAATCTGCCGGAACTGGGGGCTTTTGTCCCGGTAAACAGCCCCGGCGCCAGGATCAGCTTGTTGCCTTCTTCCAGGGGGTGACATAGAGGATCCACCTCATCAGAAAGAATCGTCGATGTTAAACCCCGTCCGCCCAACATGGCATAGGAGTCCGGTACCGGTTCCTGTGTGATGGTGTCGAGTGTTCGGTTGACTCTGATGAATTTTGACATGGTATCTTCCTTGTTAATATTAAAAATATTTATATATAGAGTGATTCTTGTTACGCTTCGACAGTGGAGGGTTTGCCTATTTTCTTTTTGGCCGTACCGGACGCCGGTACTTCCTTCATAAAGGATTCTTTTCCCAGCAGCGCAAAGCTAAGAACAATTCCAACCACCAGACCGACCGTCGGACCGGCAATTGCCAGGGCGCCCGCGGTAACGCCGGCTACACCGCGTTCGGCGTTGTTTGTCACCAGGCCCATTGCAATGTATACACAGGCAAAACCCTGGATCATCAATGTCAGGGAAAGCGCCACCGGAAGCGCCGGTTTAAAGATGCATACCAGCGGCAGAATCAGGCAGCTGATAAATTTCATGATATCAAAGGATGCCATGCCGCCGATAATGGAATCCATGGCCTTGCGTCCGAGTTTGTAGCGTTCGGAGATGGCAACGGTCATGGCGGCCCACAACGGTCCGGCCAGGGTGACGGTAGGCGCCAGCGCACCTTCCAGCAGATTCCTCAAGGCACAGAGAAGGCTCAATCGGTTCGGGTCCGGATCAATTTCCTCGTCCGTTCTCATTTTGTTGGCCTCGTTGACGACCGTCTGACCCAGGACCATGTCGCCGAACGCGATGATGTAGGCGACCAGTGCCATGGGAATGGCCTGAACCCAGGTGGACATCGGCGGCAGGCCGATACCGAATACGGACATTTCCGTCAGGCATTGTTTGAATTTCGGAATGAAGAAAATTCCGGATTCCATTTTCGGCAGTGCCACCTCGCCGGTGACCCAGCCCACGAGGATGGCCATGACGATACCGGGAACAATGCCGTAATTGGCGATTTTAATGATGAGACTCTTGGAATCCTGGCCCTTGCTGCGGACACGAGACGTAAATCCTTTGGAAAACAGCAGATACAGCGCCAGAAGGCCGCCGATGGTAATGGAAAACGGGTATTTGGTAAGCCCGGCGCCTCCGGGTTTGAAGCAGTATTTTCCGGTAATGGCCGCTATGCCGGCGCCTAAAATAATGCCGGACTGCATGGCCTTGGGAATGTGATTTACCATTTTTTTAGCCAGCCCGGTGATACCCAGAATAAAGTAAATGATGCCGACCAGCATCTGAACCGCGATCAGAGCGTGTATTCGATCAACACCGGCGCCGTACTTTAACAGAAACGCCGTGGTCAGAGGAATGGCAGGTGTGATCCATCCGGGAACCAGGGGGTCGCCGAAAATATTTTGAAGACAATAACAGAACTCGTGAAACGCGACGATGGTCAGTGCAAGTTCAAAGGACATGCCGAACATGTCCTGAAGCAGGGCAACGGCCCCCAGAGCGGTTACGAACATGACCAGTGACTGGTATACTTCTGCCATTTCTACACCAAAATGAATAAACGGCAACCTGAATTTAAACGGCCCCATGGGCACGAAAGGCTGCTCTTCTCCGTCTTTTCGTCTTGCGGTCGGTAGCATGATAGCCATATGTGAAAACTCCTTCTTTGTACAACGTCCACCCGGAAACGGGATTATTTCAATTTTTACAACACATCGCCAAAAACTGTTTTACCATAATTCAAAAATTTACTGATTCTGTGTTTCAACGCCCTCCTTTTTTAAAAGCAGTGTCCGATGTATATTCGCCGGATCCGGTGAGTTAACCGGTCCGGAATGTTGCAGTGTTTTTTTGTTTTGTATAACAAAACAAATTTAAATTTGGTTATATTTCAGAAATGATTTTTTGTAAATTTTGTATCGTCACTTAGAACGTATCTCTTAGCTACCTTCAAATATTTTCTGTGTCAAGTAAAAAATTATTTTTGATCGAATATTCTGTTTCGTAGAAATAAAATACAATAAAATTAAATAAATAATCTTTAAATAACAATAGTGTGAAAAGGCCTTTAAAACCTTTGAAACCAAGTTTTTTAAAGGTTTGATCATTAATTTTTTATGTATTGTATGGAGAAACATTAAATAATTAAAAATTTTAATGGTGTTTGGTTTTGTATTTTTATATGAAACAAATGGTGAAACAGCTGCAGATGAAAGAAATGGAGGTGTAAGACAGGCGGCTGAATTTTTAAAGGAGTCGAGGGAAGGCCGGGGCGAGGATGGGCCCCTTACGACAAGTGCCGGCCGCGGTGAATTCGCAGTCGGCACTTATTTGAGGATTATTGAATGATTACAGAAACCGGTAAAGCGGGAGGTCTTTTTCAAGGTAGCCGATAAATTCCTCGGCCTTTTGGACTGGTGCCCGGGTAATCAGACTGATGCCGATATACAGGATCAGGCACGCGATAAATCCCCAGATGCCCGGCCACATCCCCAGAGGTTTGGCGCCGGACAGCTGAAGGTACAACACCAGAACGGCGCCTCCGATCATGGAGGTCAATGCGCCGGCAGCCGTGGCGCGCCGCCAGAAAAAGGCGCCGATAATGGCCGGGACCGCCATCAGCAGCCCGGCGGATGCGGCCGAAGACAGCGGGGCGATCATGAAGGCCAACCCTGTTTTTCCGGCAGCCCAGTAGGCAAACACGAAAAAGATTACGGCCAGGACCGGAATGACGCATTTGCCGATGTGCAGCTCGGTTTCTTCCGAGATCCCGGTGCGAAATCCGTTTTTGATCAGGTCCCGGCTGCACATGGACGACAGGGTCAACAGAATGGAGTCAATGGTGGATATGGCAGCCGACAGGATGCCGACCATGACAATGACGGCAATCAGTTTCGGTATGAGGGCCAGTGCCAGCAGCGACGGGGTGGCCAGGTCCGCGGATGCCAGGTCCGGGATCAGCAGTCGGGCGCTGAATCCCCACAGCACGGACACAACGGTATAAATAAACCCGAAGATCAGAAAGCCCCCGATCATCTGCTTGAAGGCGCTCACGGATTTGGGAACAAACAGGCGCTGGGTTACCTGCGGGTTGGAAAGGGAAAAAAACATCCAGGGAACGGCCAGGCCGAAAAATACGTTGAACTTGAACAGACCCGAACCGGCCAGCAGGTTGGGGATGTCCTGATTCATTCGGTCGAAAAACGAATTGAACCCGCCAAATCCCTTGTAGACCACAAAGAAAAGTGTCAGCACGGAGGTGACCATCATGATGACCATCTGGAGCGCATCGGTCCAGGCCACAGAACGAAGTCCGGCCATATAGGACCAGATGATTGCCAGCACGGTGGCAATCACCATGGCCGTTACTAGGGAAATCGCCCCTTTGGATACGACCGCCAGCAGGTATCCGATTCCCATCAGCTGGATGGCCGCGTAGGGAATGAGAAAGACCAGGCACAGCAGGGTGGCGACAATACCCACGGCCCGGTTCTGGTACCGGTCTGCCAGCAGCTGGGCATGGGTCAGATAATCGTATTTATGGCCCACCAGCCAGAACCGGGGGCCGAAAAACACCACCAGCACCAGTCCGCACAGGTAGGTGAATTCAAAGCCTAACGCCCCCATTCCCAGTTTGTAGGTCAGGCCTGCCAGCCCCACCATCATAAAAGCGCTGTAAGTCGTGGCTGCGTAGGTCAGCGCCGACACAATGCCGCCCAGTTGCCGGTTGGCCAGGAAAAATTCGTTCATTCCGGCTCCCATCCGTTTTCGGGCCATGGCGGCGATGGAAATTCCAATGAGTACGTATATCGATATAATCAGCCAGGCAGATGCGGCTTCGCTCATGATGCGGCGCCTCCTTTCCGTACGGAATTATTCTTCCAGCCCATGAACATGATAAACATGCTGATGACGGCGATGATCATCCATACGATCCAGAACAGAAAACTGCCCCGGAGTCGGGGGATGTCATCCAGAACAAAAAACGGGACGGTGAAATCCAGTACGAATAAAAACAGAAACCACGTGATCCATGCCCAGAGTTGTTTTTTCATGACTGCCTCAAACGCTTGTAAGTTAAGGTTAAATAATCCCTGACTATTCTCAGAAAGGCATAAAGGTGTCAAATACAAAATCTAAAAAAATCAGTATCTGTAAATTTTCAAGAATGCACGGTTTGTGAGACGGATAGAAGCATCCGCCAGATTCCACGAAGTGGGAAAGTCGTACAGCCGGTGGCTTCAGCCACCGGGGCTGTACGACGCAACCCCTGCCGGGATTTCCAGTGCCAATGATTGCGTTTAAAGACTCTACGAACCCATGTTTTGGGATTGATTCTATCTTCGGCCACGTTGGTGCAGGCTCCGTCCCGCCCATTCCCGGCTTTTCCCCGGATCACGCCATGTCGACCGCCGGGAACGGGCGGGACTCCGCAGTTAAATTTACGAAAATATGGCCGAAGTTAGAACCAAGCCCCATGTTTTACTTCGATCGGGATTTAAATTTATTTTGTTAAATCGTCCTGTCATAATGAATTGAAGCATTTTTTAAATTTGAAATCAAAAAATGAGGTATAAGATGACACGTGAGGAGATACTTGACTCCCTGAAACAATACAAAGCCGAGTATGGTGAGAAATACGGCATTGAGGAAATAGGAATTTTTGGATCGTTAGCCCGCGGTCAGTTTAGGGAGGACAGTGATGTTGACGTCGTAGTAGAGACGAAAATCCCGGATTTTTTTGCGCTGGTTCATATAAAGGAAGAGCTTGAAGAGAGATTTCAAAGACATGTGGATATCATAAGAAAGCGCCGGGTGATGAATTCGGATCTGAAAAACCGGATAGAAAAGGAAGCGGTGTATGTATGATAAAGCTCTGGTGTCGGAAATATTGAATTAAATTCACGGCGCTGCCCTGACCGTTCTCAAACGATTTGAGACTGTTCATTTCCCGGAGGATTTTACCGGATCACCCAATGGCATGGAAAAACTCGATTCCATCTGCATGCAACTAATCGCAATTGGAGTAAGTCTGAAAAATATTGATAAAATTACCCACAGACAGTTATTGCCGAATTATCCCGAAATCGACTGGAAAGGGGTAAAAGGTATGCGAGACATCATATCACATCATTATTTTGATGTTGATGCGGAAGAAATATTCTGGATATGTCGCCATAAAGTCAAACCATTAGCAGATATAATCGAAAAAACAATTAAAGAACTCAGATAGTCTGTTTCACTGTCCGCAGTCATCGTTACCCCAGATAGGCCCGTTTTACATCGTCGTTGCCGAGCAGATCGGCGGCCGGACCTTCCAGGACGATCCGGCCGGTTTGAAGCACGTATCCGCGGTCGGCTATGGCCAGTGCGGCCCCGGCGTTCTGCTCGACCAGCAAAATTGTCATCCCGCTGTTTTTCAGCGTTACCAGGGTTTGAAGGATCATCTCGACGATCAGGGGCGCCAGTCCCGTAGACGGTTCATCCAGAACGAGCAGACGGGGTTTTGCCATCAGGGCCCGCCCCAGGGCCAGCATCTGCTGTTCACCCCCGGAAAGCGTCCCGGCCGGCTGACGGGCGCGTTCTTTCAGGATGGGAAACAGATCCATGACATGGAGCAGATCGGTATCAACCGCTTTTCGTCGTCCATTACGGTACAGGGTGTATGCCCCGAGTTTTAAATTATCCAGAACGCTCAGCGGCCCGAAAATCTGACGGCCTTCGGGGACCAGGCTGATACCCGTTTTTACGATATCCGGCGGCGGTATCCGTGACAGAGACGTGCCGTTAAACCAAATGGTTCCGTTCCACATCGGTAGCAGTCCGCATATGGCCGATAACAATGTGCTTTTCCCGGACCCGTTGGAGCCGATGATCGTGACCAGTTCCCCCGCTTTTACACAGAGGCTGATTTTTTTTATGGCCATAATCCTGCCGTAACAGCAGGTCAGATTCTTAATTTGCAGCATTTTGGTCATCCTTTTTTCAGTTTCAGCGGTCCGCCGGGATCGGGCTGTTGCCCAGGTACGCCGTCATTACTTTCGGATGGTTCCGGATTTCAGCCGGGGTGCCTTCGGCCAGTTTGGTGCCCCGGTCCAGAACGATGATCCGGTCCGAAATTCCCATCGTCAGGCTCACATCATGTTCCACCAGTATCTGGGTAATGCCGATTTGACGGATTTTTTCGATCAGTTTCCGAAGTTGTTCGGTTTCCACCGCGTTCAGGCCGGCAGCCGGTTCATCCAGAAGCAGAAGCATCGGATCGGATGCCAGGGCCCGTGCCGTTTCCACAAGGCGCTGCCAGCCGAAGGGCAGGTCTCCGGCCCGGACGTGTGCCCGGGAGGAGAGACCGACAAAATCCAGAAGTTCCATGGCCTTCGCCACGGATCGTGCTTCTTCCCGTTTTACCCACGGCCATCGGAGAACGGCTCCCCAGAATCCGCATGTGGTCCGGACATGCATGCCCACCAGAACGTTTTCAAGCACCGTCATGTTTTCGAACAGCTCAATGTTTTGAAAGGTTCTGGCCATTCCGTCGATAACCCGTTCGTAGGGTTTCCGGTTCACGATGTCCACGCCGTTGAAGACGACCGCGCCCCGGTCCGGCGGATAAATGCCCGTGATGATGTTAAACAGAGTGGTTTTGCCCGCGCCGTTGGGACCTAGCAGGCCGTAAACCTCGCCTCGTCTGATGGAAAAGGACACCCGGTTTAACGCCTGTACTCCCCCGAAAGCCCGGGTCAGAGACTCGACCACCAGGATGTTGCGCCCGTTTATATCAATGTTTTCTCGTTTTTTCATAGATGTCCAGAAGGCCCCGGGTCAGCCCGCGGGGCATGAAAATCATTACCGTCATCAAGATGGTTCCGTAAACCAGCATTTCAAACTCGGCAAAGCCGTGGAGCACCTCCGGTAGAAGGGTCAGCGTCGCTGCGCCCAGAAGAGCGCCCCAGACACTGGCCATGCCGCCGATGACCACCATGGTCACGATTTTGACCGATACCAGAAAGTCAAACGAACCAGGGCTGATAAATCCGACAAAATGCGCGTATAAAAAACCGGCCAGTGCACCGAGCGCCGCACTGAACATGAATACCTGCAGTTTCAGCGCCCGGGTATTGACTCCTACGGCCCGGGAAGCGTTTTCGCTGTCGCGGATGGATCGCAGGGCCCGACCCATACGCGACGCCAGGAGTCGCTCACACAGCAGGATACAGATGAAAAGCAGAGACCATACCAGGAAAAAATAGCTTTTCCCCGGCAGAAAGACAATCGGCCCTGCTTTCAGCGCGGGAATACCGATAAATCCGGAAGCGCCGCCGGTTACGGAACTCCATTCGCGAAGAAGGATATGGACGATCATGCCGAATCCGAGCGTGCCCATGGCCAGGTAATAGCCCGAGAGTTTCAGAGTCGGAATTCCGACTATAAAGGCGACCAGAATCGCTATGACAGGTGCGCAGATCAGAGCCGCCCATGGAGAAAACCCCATCGTTCCGGACAGGATGGCGGCTGTATAGGCGCCGATGCCGTAGAAGGCCGCGTGTCCCAGTGATACCTGCCCCGCGTAGCCCATCAGCATATTCAGTCCCAGCGCCAGAATGGCATTGATCCCGATAAAGGTCAGGACCTGCAGATAGTATGTGTTTTCGATCAGCACCCCCGCCGACATTACGACCAGGGAAAAAAAGGCGTGCCGAATGAGAGGGGTTCGTTTACGTGTGTGCATGTTTGTTTTATGTCCGTCATATTTTCATAAATTTAACTGCGGAGAAGCCGGGAAAGGGCGGGACGGAGTCTGCAACAACGTGGCCGAAGATATAATCAAGCCCGACAATCCTCTGCCCTCTGCCCTTTGTCTTTCCCGACTAAAACCTCTTGGCTGCCCGGGCGGCAGACAGTCCCTGCGGGCGGACATACAGAATCAGGAGCAGGGCCAGAAAGGCGACGGCATCTTTCATGCCCGAGGGGAAAAAGGCCACCCCCGCCGCTTCCAGGATTCCCAGGACAAATCCGCCCGCCAGTGCCCCCCACAGGCTGCCGAGGCCCCCGATCATGGCGGCGCAAAATCCCTTCAGGCCTAGCAGGGTGCCCATGTCATAACTGTTCATGGTGATCGGGGCGATAAAGATACCGGCAACCGCGCCGAGACCGGAACTTATCCCGAATGCCGTCAGCGCCATGCGATCCGACGGAATACCGGCGAGCCATGCTGCCTGCCGGTTGATGGCGCAGGCGGTCATGGCTTTTCCCGTCAGTGTCCGCGTGAAGAACAGGTATAGTCCAAGGACCAGGATCATGAGGGCGGCAACGATCCAGATGCTCTGCGGCAGCAGGGTGGCCCCGGCCATATCGATCGGTGCGTGATCGGAAAAGGCAGGTACGCTGTGAGAATCCTTGCCCCATGTGGTCATGGCAACGCCCCGGAGAAAGATCGAGGCGCCGACCGTGATGATTACCAGAGCAATGGGATCGGGTTTTCGGGCCGTTCGGATGGCAAACCGTTCGAACAGGAGCCCGGTTGCCGATACGCCTGTCACGGTCAGAATAAAGGCCAGAGGAAGCGGAAGCGAGTATTTCACCCAGAGAGTGACCAGCCCCATGGCCCCGAGCATGACAAATTCGCCGTGGGAAAAATTGATCAGGTCGGTGGCCCTGTACAGCATGGACAGGCCGATGGCCGTCACCGCATAGACGGCGCCGCTGGTAGTACCCGAAAAAAGGTATTGAAGAATTTCCTGCATAACGATTATAATTCCTTATCGATCAGTTGCCAGTCATTATTCCGGATTTGCACCATCACGAACGCATCCGGAGAAAGCCCGTTGTGATCGGTTTCTGAAAAACTGAAGATGCCGCTGATTCCGACATGGTTCTGCATACCCTCCAGAGCCGCCCGTATTCTGTTGCGATCGCCGTTTGATCCTTTCAACGCCTTGAGGAGAAGGTTGATCGCGTCATAAGCATATCCGCCGAATCCGGATACTTCCTGACCCCACCGGGTCCGGTATTGATCGATATAGGTTTTTAGAACCGGTTTCTGTGCATCGCTGTTCGGCAGCTTGGAGGCGACAAGAATTTTGCCCATGGGAAGCAGGATGCCTTCGGCCGCGTCTCCGGCCAGTTCCAGAAATTTTGGAGAAGCGACCCCGTGACTCTGGTACAGTGGAATGGTCATGTTCAGCTGCCGGACGTTTTTGGCCACCACGGCCGGACCGGGATTGGTGCCCCAGCAGACGATGGCCTCCGGTGAAGCCTTTCGGATCTTGGTCAGCTGGGCGGTCATGTCGGTATCTTTGGCGCCGAAATTTTCGGCACGTACAATGCGGATACCAAATTCTTTCGCCTGGTTTTCGAGTTGATGTTTCCCGCTCTCTCCATAGGAGTTGGATACCGTGAGAATCGCTATGGTGTGAATGCCCGTTTCGTTCATGTGTCGGTATGCCGCTGAAACGGCCAGCACATCGCTCTGGGCGGTTTTAAAGATCCAGGGTTTGACCGGATCTGTAATTTTAATGCCGGCGGCACAGCTGATCATCGGCACACGGGACCTTTCGGCAAAAGGCGCAACGGCCAGCGTTGTCGGGGTGGTGCTGGGACCGATGACGGCGATGACCCGGTCCCTGTGCGTCAGCTTGTTGATGGCGCTGACGGCCTTTTGCGGGTCACCTTCGGAATCATAGATGACCGCCTCCAGCATGTGCCCGTCGATTCCGCCGCGTGCGTTGACGGCGTCAACGACCATCTGCATGGTTTTTTTCTCGGGATCTCCGAGAAAGGAGGCCCGGCCCGTGGATGAAAAAATGCCGCCGATTTTATATGTGTCTGCGGCCGGTGATGCCGCCGGCAGCCACAGGCATGCGGTGATGATCAGCAACAACAGGGTGGAAACAGGTTCAGGTTTAAGGGTCCATGACATGAGTTCGATCTCCTTGTTGATTGAAACGGGTTAAGGGATGTCGGGTTCCATTTCGCGGTTGCCTCATCCACGGTCCGGCGGACAAAAAAAGGGCCGGGGGTATAACACCCCGCAGCCCTTGAAATAAAAAACCACGGGGTGTTGACTGGTTTTCAGTCTGCCCGTGGTTTGTGTGCCCTGATATGATCCGTTTTTTACATATCTACCCCACCGGCAGACTCTCTAAAGAAAAAGCCGCCAAAAAAGGTAAACATAAAAAAATAAAAATTCCGGATCGTCATGTGGTATTCCATACTTTTTAAAGATTTTTTTATAATTTAAACGAATGAATTTAAAATGTCAATTGACAATTTGACCGGGCACCAGGTCTTTAAAAACGCGAATTATAAAATTTGCTGATGCGACCGATGAACTAAGGTATGTGACGATGCCGTTTCGCTGCACATTGCATGCGATTGCGGGCCTTGAGCATTCGAAATGCATTGTTCGTGTTCGGGAAAGGATAATCCATGAAAAATTCAGAAATTAAAAGACATCGAAAGGTCGTTGTCGTGGGGGCGGGTAATGTGGGATCGGTATTTTGCTATGCGCTGTCCCAGAGTGGTCTGGCCGATGAGATTGCTATTATCGATAAGAACGAGAGCCTCACCCAGGGTCAAGTTCTGGATCTGGCACATGGGGTACCGTTCTTTCCTTCGGTCTCGATCTATGTCGGCAGCGCGAGGGATTACGCCGATGCAAATCTCATCGTCATAACAGCCGGATCAGCTCAGCGCCCCGGAGAGACACGACTGCAACTGCTTCGAAAAAACGCGTCCATTCTAAAGGACATCGTTGACGACATTGTCGCTCAGGAATCAAGAGGAGTGATTCTTGTTGTAAGCAACCCGGTAGATGTTCTGACGCATGTGGCGCTTGCCCGTTCCGGATGGAACAAGGGCAGAGTCATTGGCTCGGGAACCGTTCTGGACAGCGCTCGGTTTCGGTATATTCTGAGTTTATATTGTGGTATCGATGCGCATAATGTTCATGCGTACATTCTGGGTGAACATGGCGACAGCGAGTTCGCGGCATGGTCCATGACACACATAGCAGGCATGGCGATCGACGATTACTGTCCGATTTGCGGGCGGTGCGCAGACTGGATCGTCAGACGCCGGGAGATCGAGCAGAAGGTGAGAGATTCGGCATACCACATTATAGAGTACAAGGGGGCAACCTGTTTTGCCGTCGGTTTGGCGCTGACTCAGATAGCAGCCGCCGTGCTGCGCGATCAGCACAGTGTGCTGACAGTATCCACACTGCTTGACGGTGAATTCGGGATCAACAACGTCTGTCTGAGTGTGCCTTGTATCGTTGGTCGAAACGGCGTCTCAAAGAAAATAATAAACCGACTGCCGGACCAGGAACGTGCCGCTCTGGAAAATTCGGCCGATGTGATGAAGAACGCCATGGCTTCGCTGGGAGACATGTCATGAAAAGGGTCGCTGACGCCGAATCAGATCGGCTCGTGTGAAGGTGCTCAACCGCTGGTTATCTGCAAAGGCAGGGTAAAATGAACATTCTCATGGTTTCAACCAACCGGGTCAGGAAACCGATGGCCGCCATTCCTTACGGCGCATGCATGGTGACCGAAGCCCTCGCGCGCAAAGGCCACAACGTCCGCCTGCTGGATCTGATGTTCGAGACCGATCCGGACCGGGCACTGGTCTCGGCGGTGGAGCGATGTTTCCCGGACGTGGTGGGCATCTCCGTCAGGAATATCGACAACAACGATATGCAGGATACGGTCGAATACTACCGGGACGTGTCTCGTATCGTGGACATCATCCGTCGGAAAACCTCCGTTCCGATCGTTCTGGGCGGGTCGGCGGTCGGTGTGATGCCCGAGGCCCTGCTGCGATACAGCGGAGCGGACTTTGCCGTGCTGCGCGACGGCGAGACCGTATTTCCCCGGATGATGGAAGCGCTTTCAAACGGTGGGACCTGCTTTGACACACCGGATGTTGCATGGATGGAAAACAATGTATTTCATGTGAACGGCGGCCGGTTTTCAGCTCTGGACAGCGAATTCATTGTTCCGGATTTTCGCCGTCTGCTCGACATCGCCGCCTACCGGTCTGCCATGGCCACCATTCCCATTCAGTCCAAACGCGGGTGTCCCTTTGATTGCGTGTACTGCACCTATGGCATCAGCGAAGGCAGACGCTGCCGCCTTTACCCGCCGGACAGGGTGGCGGATGCGGTCGGCCGACTGGCTGACGACGGCTTCCGTGATATCGAGTTTGTGGACAGCGTTTTCAACGCGCCCTATGACCACGCCATGGCGGTCTGTGAGCAGTTGGCACAGAAACGATGCGGCGCCCGGCTTCTTACCATGGAGATCAATCCGGGGTTTCTCGACGGACCGCTGCTGGAAGCCATGGAACGCGCGGGGTTCATCGGGATCGGGGTCACGGCCGAAAGCGCCGATGACACGGTGCTTGAAAATCTTGGTAAGGGATACGATGCCTCTCATGTGTATCGGGCGGCAGAGGCGATCCGCGGCAGCCGCCTTCCCTGTATCTGGATCTTCATGTTCGGCGGTCCGGGCGAAACCCGGGACAGCGTTTGCCGCACCCTTCATTTCGCCAGAACGGCCCTGCGATCTGCCGACGTGGTTTTTTTCAATGTCGGCATCCGTATCTATCCGGGCACGGAGCTGGAGAGGATCGCCCGGCGGCAGGGACAGCTCCGGGCCAAAGGGCCGGACATGCTGACGCCGGTCTTTTACCTGTCTCCGGAAATAGAACGCGACTGGCTGCGGGAAACGCTTCGACAGACAGCGAGAAAGCACTTCAACATGCTGGACACCGAGGCGCTGGCCCATCCCTGGCTTCCGGCCATCAACCGCCTGGCCAGTCGGCTGCCCCTCACTCGACCGCTCTGGAAGCATACCGCCGTTATCCGGAAAATGATTCGACTGCTTGGCAGAGACATCGGAACGACACCAAAAAACACGGAGAAAACATATGGTTAAGAAAGCGGTCCATCTGGCCGCCATGGCCACGGCCACGCCGCCCTACACGGTGGAGCGGGACGAGGCGCAGGCGTTTTTCGACACCCATTATACGCATCGCCTGAGATCCCGATCCTTGCAGACCATGAAAAAATTGCTGGCGCATCCGGGCATCCGAAGGCGGCATCTGGCGCTGAATGATACGCGCTGCCTGGTTGACGAAGACCCGGACCGGCGAATCGATCGTTTCACCCGGTGGGCGGTCGAGCTGTCGGCACAGGCCGTTGGAAGCGCGCTTTGCCGGGGCCGGATCCGTGCCGATCAGGTTGCGGTGCTGGTGGTCAATACGTGCACGGGATACCTGTGCCCGGGACTTTCGAGCTACCTGATCGAAAAAATGGGGTTTTCAAGAAACACGAGGGCGTATGATCTGGTGGGCAGCGGCTGCGGCGGGGCCCTGCCCAACCTGCAGATCGGTGCGGACATGCTTCGGTCCGGGGAAGACGGTGTGGCCGTATGTGTGTCCGTCGAGATCTGCAGCGCCACGTTTCAGATGGACGACGATCCCAGCCTTCTGGTATCCAATGCGATTTTTGCAGACGGAGCGGCGGCCGTCGTTTTATCGACCCGTCCCGCAGGCTGGAAGCTTATCGACTCGGGAAGTTATCACGCACCCGAACACAGGGAATTGATCCGATATGTCTACAGAAACGGGCAGCTTCATAATCAGCTGTCACGGTCTCTGCCCGCGGTCATCGGCAAACCGGTGTCCAAAGCCGTTCACTCCGTACTCGAACCGCAGGGGCTTCTGATCGAAGACATCGATCACTGGGCGGTTCACGGCGGAGGGCAGGGCATCATTTCGGCTGTCCGAAACGAACTGAAACTCTCCGAAGCCAACCTCGCGGCGACCACCCGGACCCTGGTCGATTACGGCAACGTGTCCTCGCCGTCCGTACTGTTTACGCTCCGAAAAATCATGGACAACGGTGTTGAGCCGGGAGACCGCTGCATGGTCATCGCGTTCGGGGCCGGACTGTCCGCCCACGTGCTTCTCCTGCAGGCCGTTTGATGTCGAACCGGCACGCCGGAGCGAATCAGCGAATCAACACGATTGATTCTCTCTTGCCCTCATTGACCCGCCTGCAGGATATGCGTTGCCGATCTTTATCGCCGGATCGCCGGTCCGAAATCGCCCCTTTTAATGAAAATGATGGCTTTTTAATTCCGATTACGCTATCCATGAAGCCTGGCGGGGATATTGTTATTGTTTTTAAGGACATAGGAGTTGAAACTGTTGAATGAAGCGGCGTTGATCGAAAAACTGATGAAAATAGAAGCCCTGTTTGCCGGGGCGGCAACAGAAGGCGAGCGAATATCGGCCGACCGGGCCCGACGGCGAATCCTTGACCGGTTAAAGGAGCTGCTGCCCAAAGATCCGCCCATCGAATACCGGTTTACTTTTCGGGATATGTGGTCGCGCAAGGTGTTTGTGGCCCTGCTGCGACGATACGGCCTGATTCCCTACCGGTTCAAGAGGCAGCGCTACACCACGGTCATGGCAAAAGCACCGAAAAGCTTTGTGGATGAAACCCTTTGGCCCGAGTTTCAAAAAATCAGCGCCGAACTGGAAACCTACCTGGAGGAGGTCACCAACCGGGTGGTCAGCCGGGTCCTGCATGAGGACAGCTCGGATGCTGAGGTGGTGGACGAGCCCCTGCAGATATCGCAAAATTCCGAAGTTTTTTTGGAAGATTCGGCCCCGCCCGAAAACAAACTCCCGGACCCGCCGCCGAAGCCCGAAGCACCCAAAACGACTTCTTCCGGGCAGAAAAAGAAAAAACGGAAGAAAAAGAAACGAGGCAGGCGATGATAAAGGAAAAACCATGATCGGAGCGATTGCCGGGGATATCATCGGCTCGATTTATGAGCAGAGCCCCATTAAGACAAAAGACTTTCCCCTGTTTGATCCCCGGTGCCGGTTTACGGACGACAGCGTCCTGACGATCGCCGTGGCCGATGCGATTCTGGCCGGTTGGCCGTATGGGATATCCATACGGGAGATCGGCCGGCGGTATCCGGATGCCGGTTACGGCGGCTCGTTTTTCCGATGGCTCCACAGTGACGATCCCCAACCCTATAACAGCTGGGGAAACGGGGCCGCCATGCGGGTCAGCCCGGTGGGGTTCGCATTTGATACGGAAAAAGATGTCCTTTATCAGGCGAAAAAAACAGCCGAAATCACCCACAACCATCCGGAAGGGATCAAAGGCGCGCAGGCAGCGGCACTGGCCGTCTTTCTCGCCCGGACCGGCCACGATAAAGCAGATATTCGAAAGCAGATAACCCGCCGGTTTGAATACGATCTGGATCGCACCGTGGATAAAATCCGCCCGGCGTATGCATTCGATATCTCCTGTCAGGGGACGGTGCCCGAAGCGATCATCGCCTTTCTGGATTCGGTGTCCTATGAAGACGCGGTACGAAACGCCGTTTCCCTGGGAGGCGACAGCGACACGCTCGCCTGTATCACCGGCGCAATTGCCGAGGCCTTTTACGGCACGGTTCCGACTTTCATCCGGACAAAGGTGAAGGACCTGCTGCCGCCGGACCTGTGGGCGATTACGGATCAATTTTGCAGACAATGCAATTGAATGATATAGATTCCACGAAGTGGAAATGTCGTATAGCCGGTGGTTTTAACCACCGGTCGGTCTTCCAAGTCCCGAAGGGACGATGTAACACTCGTTATAGCCAAAATTATAGTCCGTCATATTCAACCCCTGTGGTATTCATGAGTTTGAATTTTTGTTTTTGAATCATGCGGCCCATCGATATAAAGTGCATCTTGACGTCGTCCTTTCAGGACTCGGGTCCGTGTGATAAATGCAACCGGTGGTTAAAACCACCGGCTATACTATGCAACCCCTGTCGGGGTTTTTGGTGTATTAATGTTGAACAACCCCCACCTGCCTCCTCATTCGCTCGCGTATATTAAAATGTAATGTAAAACGGATTATAATCTGATATGGCTGATTCACATATCAGCAGGTTCGCGATCAAGATCCGCGGTCTGCGGCCCCGAAACATATGATCTCAAGGAGAAGGCACGGATGAAATGGGACGTTCGATGGAAAGAAATTGCATACACCCCGGCATGGAATTTATTTCTGATTACCGCCGGCGCACTGATTTATTCGTTCGGCATCAAAGCGATTGTGTATCATCACAAGTTTATCACCGGCGGGCTTTACGGGTTTGCGCTGTTGATGTACCATGAGACCCAGCTGTTTTCCCCGGCCATCTGGTTTTTTTCCCTCAATGTCCCGCTGTTTCTGATCAGCTGGTTTTATATCAGCCGGCGGTTTTTCTTCTACAGCCTGTATGCCATGGTATTTGTCTCGCTGGCGACGCATTTCATGCAGGTGAATCTGGTCATCCACGATCAGCTTTACGCCGCTGTTGCCGGAGGCATGATCTGCGGAACCGGCAGCGGGGTCATTCTCCGGTCGCTGGGCTCCGGCGGGGGGCTGGATGTTATCGGCGTGGTGCTGAACCGAAAATTTAACATCGGTATCGGAAAAGTGATCATGGCGTTCAATGTGCTGCTGTTTATCTTAGTCGTCACGCAGATGGGAATGGATCTGTTTGTCGCCTCCGTCATCCTGGTATTTATCAGCGCATCGGCGCTTGATTATGTTCTGTCTCTGTTTAACCAGAAAAAGATTGTCTATGTCATCAGTGACAAAAACAAAGACATCGCAAAAACGATTCTTGAAGATCTGCACAGCCAGGCCACATTTATCAAGGCAAAGGGCGCTTTTTCGGGAAGGGACAGAGACATCCTGATGTCCATCACCAATAATATCCAGCTGAAAAGACTGGAAGAGTCCGTGTTTACAGTGGACCCGAAGGCCCTGTTTATCGTTGAAAACACGTTTAACGTGATCGGGTCGGTATTCGGCAGACGAAAGGTATATTAAGGAGAATTCAACAGGGTTCTGTCGACAGGACGAGGACGGAAGGGGTTTTCTGCCGCTCTTGATTTTAACCGCAAATCAAATTAACCTGAACATTAGGGCTGCGGCCCTAAAACTCTGACAATTCATCGGGCACCCATTCCAACCTATCGCTTGAGGTAACGCATGACAATTGACCAGGGCATACTCTTTTCGCTCGTTGTTCTTGTTTTGGTGTTCCTTGTCTGGGGACGGGTGCGTTATGACGTTACGGCCCTGACCGCCCTGGTGATCGGGGTCATCGCGGGCGTAATACCCAAAGAAGAGGCGTTTTCGGGCTTTGGCCATCCGGCGGTTGTTATCGTGGCCCTGGTGCTTATCATCAGCAAGGGGCTTTCCCGGTCCGGGGCGATTGACCTGCTGGCCCGCCGGGTCGTGGACGCTTCCCGAAGCCTGAGATCACACATTTCAATTATGGCGGGGATCTCCGCCATGCTGTCCAGCATCATGAACAATGTCGCTGCCCTGGCCCTGCTGATGCCCGTGGATCTGCAGGCGGCCCGCAAGGCCCGTCGCAGCCCGGCGCTTTCCCTCATGCCGCTGTCGTTTGCTTCCATACTGGGCGGAATGGTGACGCTGATCGGAACGCCGCCCAATATCGTCATTGCAACCTTTCGCGAGACGGCGCTCGGCGCGCCTTACGGCATGTTCGATTTCACCCCTGTAGGCATCGTTACGGCCGGCGCCGGCGTGTTGTTCGTGTCTCTCGTGGGCTGGCGCCTGATCCCGATGGAGCGGAGCAAATACGACAGCCCCCGGGAACTGGAAGATCTCAAACGCTACATTTCCAATGCAAAAGTGCCGGAGTCGTCCACTTCGATTGGTAAAGTGCTCAGGGACCTCGAGCCTCTTGCCGTGGAAAGCGATGTCAATATTCTGGGGATCGTGCGTCGCGGCAGGCGCCTTTCCGGAACCGCACGACGAGAGATGGTTCGAAAAAACGATCTGATCGTGCTCGAAGGGGTACCGGATGCCATCAACCGGTTTGTCGGTGCGGCGGACCTGAAATATGCCGGTTCGGAAAAGCATGAAAAAATCACCGCCAGGGCTGTTACGCTCATGGAGGTCGTAGTGCCCGTCGGGGCCATGATAGACGGGCGGTCGGCACTGGAAGCGCGCCTTCTCTATCGGAAGGGCGTAACCCTGCTGGGTATTTCACGCAAGGGGCGGCGAATTCGCGAACATGTGCGAAAAGCGCGTATCTCGGCCGGAGATATTCTGCTGCTGCTCGGTCCGGAGGAACAGATGCCGGACGTGGTCGACTGGCTCGGCTGCCTGCCGCTTGCCTCCCGGGGGCTCGAAGTTACCCAGAGGGGCAAGGCCTGGGCGGCGGTGGCGATATTTGCTGTTGCGATTGGTGCCGCGAGCCTCGGATTTGTTTATCTGCCCCTGGCACTGGCGGCGGTTGTCGTGGCATATGTGGCGCTTCAGATCGTTCCACTTTCAAGGATTTACGACTTCATCGAATGGCCGGTCATCGTATTGCTCGGTTCGATGATTCCCCTCGGTACGGCGCTTGAGACAAGCGGAGGCACCCGGATGGCAGCCGATATCATCGTGCACTGGACTCAGGGGTTGCCTCACGTTGCCGTCCTTGTCATTTTGATGCTGGTCACGATGACGATCTCGGGCGTGCTCAACAATGTGGCCACCGCGCTGATCGCCGCCCCCATCGGTGTCGATATCGCCCATCGACTCCATGTGAACCCGGATGCGTTTCTGATGGCGGTGGCCGTAGCCGCATCGTGCGCTTTCCTGACTCCTGTGGGGCACAAAAACAACGTGATCATCATGGGGCCCGGCGGCTATCGGTTCGGCGATTACTGGCGCATGGGACTGCCGCTGGAAATACTGGTCGTTCTGGTGAGTGTACCGATGATCCTCATCGTCTGGCCCCTGTAAGGGGCGCGGAACGATGCACACTGAGCGCTCCGGGAAAAATACATTCTACAGTCGGGCCTGTTTTTTGTCCGTCTTCATCGTTGCATCAAATCGCTCCTACGACATGTCCAAAGATTTCAGAAAGAAGTTCCGGCCGTTTTTTTATCGGCAGTCGCATTTCGAATTTTCAATAATGGTTTTAAAATCGGTTTCAGGGATCGGGGTCGGCAGAAATTTGCGATGAGAAGCTTATTTTTTTTAATACCGCATTGATTTCCTCAATTTTCATTGGTAATCTTTTTTTTGATTGAAATCGCGGGCGTGGTTCTATGGGGCCTGAGATTGATTTCTACCCATGTTGAGCCGTTGACTTCTTATTAAAAAAACCTTTTTCGAGCGGTAGTGAATACAAAGAACAAGCCTTCAGACATATCTACGGCTGATTTCAAGTCCCGGGGAATCGGCCCGATCGGGTTTGATTATACGGATCTTGCGGCCGTCTATGACCGGATCGGGCATTTGATGATCGAACCGCATCGCCATAGTTTTTATGAGGTGATATGGTTCACTGAGTGCCGGGGAACCCATTTTGTGGATTTTGCGGCGTATGATATCCGGCCGAACACGTTGTTTTTTATTTCAAAGAATCAGGTCCATTCCTACGAGAGACGAAAGGACATTCAGGGGCACCTGATGAGATTTCAGGAAAATTTTGTGCGAAAGCTGCCGGAAGAACGCACTGCCTGGCTTCATTATTCATTGTTTAAACCCGGGGCCCCGCCGTTACGGGTCATTCCGGATTCGAAGCTGTCGTTTTTTTCGACGCTTATCCGTCTGGTTCAGCAGGAGACCAAAGTTTCCGGACAACATCGGCATGAAGATATGCTTCTTCATCTGCTGGACGCGTTTTTGATAGAAGCCGAGCGCATCGAGCCGGAATCTGATGATGGTACGATGGCACAACAGACCCTCATGAACGTGTATTATGAATTTGTGTCTTACCTTGAACGGCACTACATGGAGCATTATCAGGTAGAACGCTATGCAGCGCTTGTGAAGCTGTCGCCCAAACGGTTGTCGGAGATTTGCCGGACGGTGACCGGCATGCCGGCAAAAAAACTGATCGAGGAGCGCGTGGTTCTTGAAGCGAAGCGCTATATAAGACATTCCGGGTTGAGCATCAAGCAGATCTGCCATCGTCTGGGGTTCGAAGACCCCGCCTATTTCAGCAAATTTTTCAAGAAAGCGACAGCGACAACCCCCACGGAATTTCGTCATTCAGCATCCGAAATGTACAAGCAAAAATGATGTTTGTCCATTTACCCCCTGATTTTTCATGTGGTAAGTCTTATTTTACATTGCCAGCCGTCGTGCCGGGTATGTCCCGGGAAGCGGTTTAATGCCTCTGAACTGTTGGCTGAAGAGTATTTGATATCGTCGTTCGGTCTGTACGATGAAAGCTTTTTCAGCCCCGGACCATACGCCATTCACATGTAGGGGCCTCCGGCATGCCGGCGGTCTGACAACCCTGTCTTCAGATGAGACGAAAGCGGAAATGCCGCATGCAGACATGCGGCCACCTGAAATGAAAGCAAATTCGATGGAGGGGGTTAATGAACTGTTGCGAAAAACTCACCGTGGGTAAAGATGCATCCTTTCGGAACGAATTTCATGAAGCCGGGTATGCAACACCCAAAAACCGGACATTTCAAAGCCTTTTTGAGACAACCGGCGCAGGTACGGTGATCATCGAAAAAAATGCGATCATTTCCATGGCCAATTTAACCTTTGAAAAGTTGACCGGGTATGACCGACGGGAGATTCAGAACCGGATGAAATTTACGGATCTGGTTCATTCTGATGATGTGGAACGAATCAAGCGGTTTCATGCGAACCGGGGAAAGCGAAAGGACATTCCTTCCACCTATGAATGCCGAATCGTGACACGTTCAAACGCCGTCCGTCATGTCGTGCTGGAAGCGGCCATGATTCCGGAAACCTGCAAAAGTATAGTTTCCATTATCGATATTTCCGACCGTATCTGCATTGAGAAGGCGTTGTGTCAGAGCATCAAACAGCAGTTGAATCTGCTTGAAAATCTGCCGGGAATGGCGTATCGGCGATGCAACGATACGCATTTTCCCATGGCGTTTCTCAGCGACGGATGTTCCCATTTAACAGGTTATACGCGATGCAGCCTGATCTGCGGAAGAGAAACCGCCTATCATGAACTGATTCACTCCAGGGATCGGGATCGAGTCCGGCAGCGCATTGTCAAAGCGTTGATGAGCAGGGAACCGTTCAGGATTCACTACCGGATTCGGACAAAAACCGGTGAAGAAAAATGGGTATTGGATCAGGGGATCGGAATTTATTCCGAAAGCGGAGAATTGTTGTCCATCGACGGGTATATTTCGGATTTCACCACGTTCAAGAAGATTGAAAATACCTACAAACAGCGGCATGAGGAGCTGCAGGGTGAAAATACCAGGCTTCGCTCGTATATCAAAAAATGCTGCGGCAGGGGATTCTGCGGTATTATCGGAGTGAGCAAAGCCATGCGCGACGTGTATGAGCTGATACTGAAAACAGCGGATATCGATGATAATGTCGTTATACACGGTGAATCCGGAACCGGAAAGGAACTGGTGGCACGGGCCGTTCACGAGCAAAGCAGATATCGAAACGGCAATTTTGTCGTGGTCAACTGCGGGGCCATACCGCACTCCATCATTGAAAGTGAATTTTTCGGTTACAAGAAAGGGGCGTTTACAAACGCCGGTAAAGACAAGCAGGGTTATCTGGATGCCGCTGCCGGCGGTACGCTTTTTCTCGATGAACTGGAGGAAATGAGCTTGAACATGCAGGTCAAAATGCTCCGGGTGATCGAGGGGAGAGGATATACGCCGGTCGGCTCGACACGGGTGAAGCAATCGAACTGCCGGATCGTGGCGGCTACCAACAAAAATCTCAATGACCTGGTGCATGCAGGGACCATGCGGGAAGATTTTTATTTTCGGATCAATATCATTTCGATTCACGTGCCGCCGTTGAGAGACCGAAAGGATGACATCCCGCTTCTTGTTGATTATTTTATGAAGCAGCATGTTAACGGAGACCCATCCAGGATTAACGATATTATGCTTCAACAATTGGCGGAGTACGACTGGCCCGGTAATGTCCGGGAGCTGGAAAATGCGATTCACCGTTATGTGACGTTGAAAAAAATGGATTTTATGAATCATGGGTGCAGCAGCGGTGTTTCCGGCTCGTGCATCCCGACCGCTGTCGCGAAGGGATCTTCGGGGGACTTCAAAACGCTGAATCACGCAGTTCAGGAGTTCGAGAAACAATATATTTTTTCGCTCATGGATAAATACCGGTGGCATAAATCCCGTGTCGCTGAAATTCTGGGTATTGACCGCCGCACGTTATATCGAAAATTAAAAGCGTTTGAACTGGCATAGTGCATTGGGCGAGTCCTTTTGGGACAAATCTGTCAATTAAAAATAAAACTAATAAAATCAAGGCATTAATAATAATAATTCGATTATGTGACAAATGAGTCACATCCTGCCCTTATCTGCCGATCTGATTCTTTTTAAATATAAATCATAATAAAATCAATTACATAAAAATTTATTTTTCACATGGCACGATTTTTTCATTAAATACCGGGTGTAAACTGGATTGTTTTTTGGATATTGCACGCGCCTGACGCATTTTTGAATGATGAATGAGCCGGGTAAATCAGTTGCAAATTGAAGATGGAATGAGAGGTGTTTAATGGGAAAACAATTTAAAACGACGCGTAGAAGTTTTCTGAAGTTGAGTGGAAGCGCTCTCGGCGGAGTGGTCGCGGCGACGTATGGATGTCGCAGCTTGAATCTCTCCGGCCTGAAGTCCAAAAAGGAGGAACAGGACCGGGAGCAGTGGAAACATACGGCATGTGCGATGTGTCTCATGTGCCCGATGCAGGCCAAGGTCAAAAATGGAAAGATTGTCGATGTCAAGGGAGAGGATATCCTTCCCTGGAAAGGCAATGTGTGCGCCAAGGCCTATGCCGGTATTTGGGGACGGGTGTACGCACCGGATCGAATTCTGCATCCGTTGAAACGCGTCGGCAAGCGCGGAGACGCAAAGTTTGTCAGATGCTCGTGGGATGAAGTCACCAGCGCACTGGCCAAAACGGTCAAGAGATACAGCGATGCCGGTCATCCCGAATGGTTCGAGATCTGGTGGGGGTGCCCGGTTCAGACGGACAACATGTATTTCCTGCATTACTGGTCCAGGGTTACCGGTGCAAATATTTCGTACATGCACGGCCAGATTTGCTTCGGAGATCATGCGGCGGAAAAAAATATTTCATTCGGTAAGCATCATGCCGGTGCGATGATGATGGGGGCGGCGGATTACACCAATTGCAAATATGCATTGATTGCCGGCCAGAACTATCCCGGAAATTCATTTACCCCGGGTACGGCAATGGGTGCTTCGGCTTTCTATCCGTTGTATCTGAAAGCAAAAGAAAACGGCATGAAAGTGACGGTCGTCGATCCCAAGCTGGCCGACAGCTCCGCCATGGCCGATGAATGGGTACCTCTGAAACCGGCTACCGATGCCATTTTCGTTCTGGGAATTGCCAATGTATTGATTAAGGAAAATCTGATCGATGAGGATTTTCTTCTGAAATACACCAATGCTCCTCAGTTGATCCGGGTGGACAACGGTCAGGCGATGAAGGATACCGCCGGCAGATATCTGGCCTGGCATGAACCGTCAGGGACGGCGAAACCCATGGGCAGGGCCGATCATGCTTCCAAAGGATTTGCGCTTGGGCTGGGCAGAACGTTTGAGGTGAACGGCGTAACATGCAAGACGGCGTTTCAGCTGTATGCGGAAGAAGCCGCGCCCTATACACCCGAAAAAGTGGTCCGGGAATGCGGCATTCCTTATTCCGGGCGAAAAATCGTCGAAATCGCCCGGAGGCTGGGCAACAACAAGCCGTCTGTCGTGGTGTATCCCGGTTTGACCACCGGCAGATATGCAAACTGGTTCCAGGTCCTGCGGGCTTACAGTACGATCAACATGCTGCTGGGCAACATGGACGGAAAAGGCGGTCATTATTTTCCGAAACACGGGTTCAAGGGTGGAACGGGCTGGCCGGAGCCTCCCGAGGTACCGCCATTACCAAGGCCGGGACTTAAGACGGTTCCGGCGGCGTGGGGCAATCAGGTATCCATCGAGGCGCTGGACAAAAAACCCTGCTACACAACGCCAAAGGAATTTCATCCGGCTACCGTGGCCCTGCCGTGGGAACACTTTGACGCCATGAAGGAAGGGCGGATCAAGGCTTTGTTTTCGACCGCGGAAAATTCCGCCATTACCCAGGTGGATACCAGCCTGGTATACGAATGCCTCCATAAGCTGGAACTGATCGTAGTGGGTGAGCAGCTTCCCAAGGAGTTTGTCGAACTGGCGGATTACGTGATTCCCGAGGCATCCTACGTGGAACGAAATCATTTGTATTCGTTTACGCCGGTAGCGCAGGACGGAAAAGAACATGCCATGGCGTTTATGCGTTCGGCCGCCATTCCTCCCCAGGGGGATTCCAAACCCGTCAGCTGGTTTATGACGGAGGTCGGTAAAAAGATGGGGCTTGGACCTTATTTCGAAAATCTGGACCATGAATATGAATGGTGGGACCGAATCCTGAAAAAAGCCAAGGTGCCGGCGACTGCCAGGCAGCTGGTGGAAAACGGACCGTATGTCAAAACATATCCCATGACCTACAATGTGCTGTATAAATCCATTGAGACGCGCAGCGGGCGATTCGAGTTGTATTCCAATGAACTGTCGGAGGAGTGCTGTCACAATCCCGCGTCCAAATGGTACAACAACATCTATGTGAATCCGCTCCCCATTTACATTCCCATCGCCACACCTAAAAAGGCCGATGAATTTTACATGGTCTGTGGAAAAGCCAGCTGGCACCAGAAAAACGCCACCCAGAATAACCGCTATCTCATGGAAGATGATATCGAAGGCGGCAATCCATATACGCCCCTGTACATGAATCCCGAGCGGGCAAAGAAGCTGGGCCTCAAGGAAGGGGACCTGCTGGAAATCGAATGTATCGGACCGACAAAAGCCGAAGAACCGTGTGTAGTGGATGAAGCGGCCCTCGGATACAAACAGAACATTCGGTTGCATATCAGTGAAGGCCTGCATCCGGATGCGGCATGGACGTTTTTCGCCGCGGGGCATAATTCAAAGCTGATGCTGCCCAAGAACCGGGACGGCGTCCTGCACAGCGCATTTATTCCGCTGAGCGTTGAACCGTATGCAGGCGGATGCGGCAAAAACTACAGTATCATCAAGGTTAGAAAGATTGGAGGCTGATAATATGGCTAGATATGGTATGTTGATCGATCTCAATCAGTGCATACGCTGCAGGACGTGCTATGTGGTATGCAAAGTCAAGCACGACATTCCCAATCAGTTCGAAAGCGGAAAGCGGTATGCCCGGCTGAAGTTTGTAGAGCCCGAAGTTGGTAAATATCCGCAGGTTAAACGTCACTTTCTCCCGTATCACTGCATGCAGTGCGACAACCCGGCGTGTGTGGAAGTCTGTCCGGAAAACGCCATTTTCCGGACAAAAGAAGGGCTTGTCGACTTTGACCCGGACAAATGTATCGGGTGTGAGGCGTGTGTGGAAGCCTGCCCGTACAATGCCCGATATCTGAACGAAGAAACCGGCACGGTGGATGCCTGCAACCTGTGTGCGGACAGAATCGAAGAAGGCAAGCTGCCGTGGTGTGCCGAACGGTGTATCGGCCATGCCATGACGGTCGGCGATCTGGATGACCCCGACAGTGAGATTTCCAGGGCCATCAAACGCACGAACGCCAAACCGCTGGCCGGAAAATTTGGTACAAAACCCAAAGTGTATTATGCGCATGCGGATGTTAACGTCGTATCGTCATAACGCCTTTGGATAACCCGGAACATCGGTAATATTTGCAGACGCTTCGGGAGATTGGATCCCGCCTTGCCTGAGTTTTTCCCCTTTGGCGGGTGAGGCGGGCCCCCCGGTGCAAGAGAAATCTTATGAATATCCGCGTGTTCGATTCGCTCATTTGAAAGGCATCAGCAAGCCCATTGAACGCATCAGATGAGCGAATCGAACGCGTCCGTTTCATGAAATATCAGGATAAACCTTCAAGCCCGGTGAGGAAAACGACGGAGACTTCCGTTTTTACCCGGCACGCCCAAGAGGAGAGTATCGTTGAAAATTATAAACCCATACCTCAGAAGTGACGTATATCGTCTTTTATCGGAATGTTATCTTTATCCGGACAACGAGAAACAAACCGAGATCAAGCATCAATCGGAACGGGTGAAGGACATCCTGGAAAATCTGGCCCGTCATACCGGATACATTTCAACCGAAACGGCGGCCGGATTCATGTCCGCTCTGGATTCCCCAACTCTCGAAGACTGTCAGGTGGAATATGTAAGGCTGTTCGATTACCGGCCGAAATGCGGCATATATGAATCGGCTTATGTAAAAACGGAAGGGGAAAATCCCGCGAAACTGCAGCTTCAGATAGAGGAGTGCTACAGCCGGTTCGGGCTCGGTACGTCTGAAGGTTTTTCGGACCCTCCGGATCATCTGTCTATTGAATTGGAATTTATGCATTTTTTAACGAATCAGGAAGCTGAAGCCATGGACCAGGGCCATGAAGAAGAGATGGAAATCTGTTTACAGGCCCAGAGGGAGTTTTCGACGAATCATCTGAACAACTGGGTTCCCGGATTCTGTGACTGCCTGGCGACCCACGCGCAGCTGGAGTTTTACAGGATACTGGCAACCATAACCAGGAATTTTGTATCTGAGGATTTGACGTATCTTGATGGACTTTTTCAGGAATAAAAACAGCTCGGAAAACGAACCGCCTCAAAAATCGTTGAACCGCAGGCAGTTTTTCCGGAAACTGGTCAGGCCGGCGGCGTATAATGATCCGCCGGTCATCGACCCGGAGGCATGTATTGCCGGTAAAAGCGATTGCCGGTTGTGTCAGGAACAATGCCCGTTTGATGCCCTGCGGTTTCATGACGGAAAGATGCAGGTGTCGACAGGCCGTTGCAGGGAGTGCGGGTTGTGCGCGGCCGTATGCCCGTGCGGCGCGGTGTCGTTTAAGTCCGTTTCGTTGAATTCGTTTTTTTCATCGTTGTGGGAATCAAACATTCGTTCTCAGTCGTCGGGGCTGATGATCACCTGTCAGTCCGGCGCAGCGGCCATTCGGGAACGAATGTGCGAAAAAACGAATGACCGGGCCCAAGCGCTTGTCTTCAAGGTTCCCTGTATAGCCGCCGTGTCGCATAAGGACCTGCTGACGGCCCGTTGTTGCGGTGTTCGTGCCGTCAGCTGTGTGTGCCCGAACCCACAGTGCGTCAATCGCGCAGCGGTTGATCGATGGCAGCCGGTGATCGACGGCACCCGGCAACTGGCGGCGCTGATGGAAATGGATTTGATGCTTGAAACCGTCGTCCGGCATTCGGAAGAGATGACGCCGGATGACAGCACTTATGATACGGATGCGGAAAAAAACGAATCAGAAGACGAACCGGCGGTCCGGCAGGTAAATCCCGATGATCCGATTCCCCGCGACATCCCGGATCTGTTCTCCCGACTGGCCGGCGGAACCGATATCGAGGATCGGTATGCCGATGATGTGTTGCTTCCGTTTTTTGATGTGGTTACGGATAAAGACCGCTGCATGCTGTGCGGTTCCTGTGCCAGGAACTGCCCGACCGGGGCGTTGCGCATTGAAGACGGCGAAACCCGGCGGCTGATGTTTACCCCGGCCGACTGTGTCGGCTGCCGGACGTGTGTGCACAAATGCCCGGACCAGCTGATCCGTCTGCGCCGCCATGTCAACCCGTCTCGGATCATGAACCGGGAAACCCTGTGCAAGGCCGAAGACGGGCGCGTCAATTGCCGGAAGTGCGGTCGGTTGATCGCCAATCGGACCCGGCTGATAAACATCGACCGCCGACTCAGGGAAAAAGGCTTTGATTCCTCTGCTGAGGCGCTGTATCTGTGCGACCGGTGCAAACGGGATGCGGTGTTTCCTTTTACAGGATCCCTGTAAATTGATAAGATGATGGAGTCGGGACCGGAAGTAGATTCGATTTGTCAAAACGCTTGACAACACCTATATATTGTGGTTGTAATCCTTCTTGAATCAATATGTTGGTTTAACGTCTGGTTTTATTCAATCCATATCGATACAATCAAGAGGATACAGGGATGACCCAAAAAGCCGGATCGACCGATCTGACGTTATCAAAAAATGCGATAACCGTCCTGAATCGCCGTTACCTGAAAAAAGACAGCGAGGGCAGAATTCTGGAAACACCCGAGGACATGTTCCGGCGGGTGGCCCACACCATCGCTTCGGCCGAGGACCTGATGGGCACCGGACAGGATGCGGCACAGCTCGAGGAAAAATTCTATCGGGCCATGGGATCCCTGGAGTTTATGCCCAACTCGCCGACGCTGATGAACGCCGGACGGGAACTCGGGCAGCTGGCGGCCTGTTTTGTCCTGCCGGTCGATGACTCCATGGAGAGTATTTTCGAGGCCATCAAGCATACGGCCCTGATTCATCAGAGCGGCGGCGGCACGGGCTTTTCCTTTTCGCGCATCCGTCCGGCCAACGATGTCGTGCAATCGACCAGCGGGGTGTCGTCCGGCCCCTTGTCGTTTATGAAGGTGTTTGATGTCGCCACGGAAACCATCAAGCAGGGCGGCACCCGGCGGGGGGCCAATATGGGAATTCTTCGCGTGGACCATCCCGACATCATGGACTTTATCATGGCCAAGCGCGATCAGACGGTCCTGACCAATTTCAATCTTTCCGTCGGTCTGACCGAGCCGTTCATGGAAGCCGTGGCCGGTGACGGCGAGTACGGTCTGGTCAATCCCCGCAACGGCAAAGAGGTCAAAACACTTTCGGCCCGAAAGGTGTTTGACCGTATTGTCGATATGGCCTGGACCAACGGGGAACCCGGTATCATTTTTCTTGACCGCCTCAACAGTGACAATCCGACCCCACACGTCGGGCAGATCGAAAGCACGAATCCCTGTGGGGAGCAGCCGCTGCTGCCGTATGAATCGTGTAACCTGGGTTCTGTCAACCTGGCCGTCATGGTCAAAGATAATGATGTTGACTGGGACCGGCTGAGCGATGTCATTCGTCTGGCCGTCCGGTTTCTTGACAATGTTATCGAAGTCAATCGATATCCTTTGCCGCAGATCGACGAGATGACCCGCGCCAATCGCAAGATCGGTCTCGGCGTCATGGGGTGGGCGGACATGCTGATCGCTCTCGGCATGCCTTACAACAGCCTGCCGGCGGTCCGGCTCGGTGAAAAAATCATGAAATTTATCACGGACACGGCCCGAAAAATGTCCGTGGACCTGGCGGTCGAGCGCGGGCAGTTCCCGAATTTTCCCGGCAGCGTCTATGACCGGCACGGCGCTGCCCCGGTTCGAAACGCCACCTGCACGACCATTGCACCTACCGGCACGATCTCCATTATCGCAAATGCCTCCAGCGGCATCGAGCCGTTGTTTGCCGTATCCTACAAGCGCCAGGTGCTCGACAACGACATCCTGGTCGAGGTGCATCCGGCGTTTGAGGCCATCGCAAAGGCGCAGGGTTTTTATTCGCCGGAACTCATGAAAAAGATTGCAGAAAGCGGTTCGGTGGCCGATCTGGATGAGGTTCCGGAAGATATCCGGAAACTCTTTGTAACGGCCCACGATATCCGGCCGGAGGACCACATCCGCATGCAGGCCGCGTTTCAGAAACACACCGATAACGCCGTTTCAAAAACGGTCAATTTCCGAAGCGGGGCCACCCGGGAAGATGTGGCTACCGTTTACCGACTGGCCTTTAAACTCGGATGCAAGGGCGTTACCATTTATCGGGACGGGTCCCGAAGCCGGCAGGTCCTTTCGGTCAGCAAAACCGATGAGGACGGGACAGAGCCCGGAAAAGGACTGCCGATGGAAACCCAAAAGGCCGGACGCAAGCGGGAACGGCCACGGGTCTTGAGAGGCGCTACCTATCAGATGGAAACCGGTTGCGGGCCGCTGTATGTCACCATCAACGAAGACGACCGGGGACTGTTTGAGCTGTTTACCACCATGGGGAAGGCGGGCGGGTGTGCCGCCTCCCAGTGCGAGGCGATCGGGCGGCTGGTGTCGCTGGCGTGGCGCTCGGGAGTCCAGGCGCGTCAGACGGTCAAGCAGTTGATCGGCATCACCTGCCACAAGTCCGCCGGATTCGGCGAAAACCGTATTACCTCCTGTGCCGATGCGGTCGCCAAGGCCATTCAGCGGCATATGCTGCCCCGGGGAGAAGCCCCGGACCGGTTTGTCCTCAACGGGGGCGCCTGCCCCGATTGCGGCGGCCCGATCGAGTACGAAGGCGGATGCTGTGTCTGTCGGTCGTGCGGGTTTTCCGAATGCGCGTAAATCGGCCGCCGGCAGTTTCATGCGTATTGGGTTGCGGTGAGCGTTAAGCCTTTCCTTGATATACAGATATATTTTTACCGCCCGCTTCGCTCGAGACGCAGAGGCCGCAGAGAACTGAACCGGCTATTTCGGTCTCTGCGGCCTCTGTGCTTCGAGAGAGCGAAGCGAACGGGCGGTAGAAAATAAAAAAGAGTTTTTTTATCGGCGTTTGTTAATCTGTTTTTTCTGCCGGAGTACTTTCTTCATCCAATCGGTATCTGCGTCCAGATACATGCCGGCCAGCCGGTTGAATTCCGTAGCCTGCCGGACGTTCCCCTCAGCCAGCCAGGCTTCGGCCAGGTAATAGTAATTCTTTCCGTTTCCCGGATGAAGGCTGACGGCTTTTTCAAATACGGAAATTGCTTTGTCCGGATCACCGTTTTCCAGAAAATACACGCCCTGGCGGGTCAGCTGCAAAGACGCCAATGCACGGGGGGTGATCGTTTCTTCGGCTTCCACGGGTTTTTCTTTCTCCGGCTTTTGGGGGAGGGCATCTGCCGGTTCCGGTGCTATTTCCGTTATCTCCGGGGTGGTTATCCCGGATTTTTTTTCCGGCACCGGAGGGGCCTGCGAAGGGACCGGTGACGGCACCGGTATAATTTTTTTGCTGCACGATGTGGTTAAAAAGCAAAGCAGCAAAACGCAAAGTATCGTCCATGCCATATGGTTTGTCTTTGTCAATAGTCCTGTCCTTCAGGGCCGGAACCCTTATGAAATAATCTGTAAAATATGCCGGGGCGATGCAGCGGACATTCGGTCTGCGGCACATGGCCTTCCAGAAAAAATTCTTCCATCGTATCGGGGCATCCGTTCGCCACGGCCGGTTTTCCGGATTCGCAGCAAACGGTTTTTTTGACCACGCCCGGCGGCATCCGAAACCACCCGCCGGACACATGCTGCGGAATGGCGTTCATCAGGTCGGCCCAGATGGGCAGGGCCGCGGTGGCACCGGTGGCATGAATTGGATCGCCGTTATCAAACCCTACCCACACGAGGGCCAGGATGTCCGGGGTGTAGCCCACAAACCAGGCATCCCGGTACTGGTTGGTGGTACCGGTTTTTCCGGCAGCCGGAAAGGAAATGCCCCGGTCTTTCAAAGACCGGGCGGTGCCGTCTTCTACCACGCTGCGGAGCATGGAACTCATGATAAACGCTTTGGCCGGGGAAATCAAACGTTCGATGTTCATGTGCCGGCGGTTCAGGACCGTACCGTTTTCATCCGTAACGTTCTTCAGCGACAGCAGATAGGGTTGAAAGCCGTCGGCGGCAAAGGGGCAATAGGCCCGGGCCAGTTCGATCGGGATGACTTCAAAGGCGCCTAAGGAGACGGACGGATAGGGTTTGAGCGGGGTGGTAAAGTGAAACGTCTGCGCCGTATCGACAATGTTATCAAGTCCCGTCTGCATGGCCAGGTCCACCGTGGCCAGGTTGTAGGAGTTTTTCAGGGCCGTTCTCATGCGGACCTCGGGCTCAGCGTTCGGTTCAAAATTTTCAGGATGCCATGGTTTCCCGTCGACCGTGTAGGTTGTCGGTGAGTTGGAAAAAATCGATGCAGGCGCGAACATATCGAGCGCCGTCAGATACACAAAAGGTTTGAACGCGCTGCCGGGTTGGCGTCGGGCCTGGGTGACCCGGTTAAACTGACTGTCGTGGTAACGTCGTCCTCCGACCATGGCCAGAACGTAGCCGGTCTTGGGTTGAATTACGACAACGGCGCCCTGCAGTCCTGTTTCGGGCGAGTTGCGTTTCAGGGGCGGAATCGATCGTTCCAGACGGGCCAGCCCCCTTTTCAGGGCGTTTTCCGCCGCCTGTTGCACCTGGGTGTCCAGTGTCGTGTACACGGACAGGCCCAGGCCGGCCAAATCCTTTTTGGAATACAGCGTCGTCAGTTGCTGTGACAGATAGTCAATGAAATAGGGCGCTTTTTTCAGGTGAACGTGTGTCCCGGCGGGATTGAGCGGTTCATCCAGACAAAATGCCAGCTGGTCATCATCGATCCAGCCGTTTTTGTGCATGGACTCCAGCACCTGGTTACGCCGTTTGCGGCATCGTTCAAGATTGATGTAAGGGGAATAGCGGTTGGGGCCTTTGATGAGTCCCGCCATGGCGGCGGCTTCCGCGAGCGACAGGTCGTCGACAGGTTTTCCGAAATAGAAATTAGAGGCTTCTCCGATTCCGTTGATCGAGTCCGGTCCTTTCTGGCCCAGATAGATTTCATTCAGATAAATTTCGAGGATATCGTCTTTTCCGTACATCATTTCCATGATCAGCGAAATGAGGGCTTCCTTGATTTTGCGTTTCAGAGTTCGTTCCGGGGTCAGAAAATAATTTTTCGCCAGCTGCTGGGTGATGGTGGAGCCGCCCTGGCGGATGGCGCCGTGGCGAAGGTTTGTGTAAACCGCCCGAAGAATGCCGATGGGATCGATACCGTAATGGCTGTAAAAACGGGTGTCTTCGGCCGCCAGTACCGCATGGATCAGGTGACGGGGCACATGGCGGATGGAGACAATCTGCCGTCGTTCCCGTTCAGGTCCGAAAAAAAGGGCGATCTCTTCAGGTTCGAGTTCCAGGATGGGCATCGGTTCGGAAGTATCTGTTCGCACGATGGAGGTGATAAGATTCCCGGAAAATTCGATTCGAACGGGAACGCCTTCCCGGTGTTCGGAAGAGGAGGTGAAATCATGGAGAAAAAGGTTTACGATAGTCGGCGACAGGTGCATGTCGCCCTTGCGATGCGGCGTATGCCCGACGGTTTTGTAGTCGAGATTACGGAGCTTTTCGTAAAACAGGTTTTTGTTGACCCGCTGGCCCGGGTACAGCAGGGTGGTGTCTGAAAATACCTTTGACGGTATCTGCCATCGCCTGCCGGCAAAACGTTCCTCAATTCGGGTGGAAAGATAAAGGCTGTAAAAAAACAGGACGGCAGCTGAAATGCCGATCAGTACAAGAAATAATAAAAACAACGATTTTAATCTTTGTTTTTTTAAAATATTTTTTTTCATGCTTATGATAATATAAAAAAAAATATCTAAAGTCATTAATCCTTTTTTTAATATACGACCGATTTTTTAAGAAAACCGGATAAGTGCATTTGACCCCGGCCTCATTACAGGGGGGCGGATGTTTTGATCATTTTTTGCCGGCGGAATTGAAAACAGAGGTTGGCAAGATGAAATTCGAAATTAAAGACCAAAATAAGACAAAAGAGCAACTCATGAGAGAGCTGGCGCAGCTTCGTCGGCGAATTCAGGATCTCGAAGCATCGAAGGCCGGGCAGGAGCGTTGTCAGGAAGATCTGAAACAGGTTGAGCTGAAATATTGCGATATTCTGGATAATGCACCGGTAGGCATATTTCAATCTCTTCCCGCGGGGCGGTATTTGAGCGTCAACCGGGAATTTGCACGGACACTGGGGTATGACTCGCCGGAAGAACTGATGCAGGTCGACAACATTGCCGATCTTTACGTCGAGCCACTCCAACGTGAGGAAATGAAGCGGCTGCTCGAGGAGCGAGGATCGCTGAAGGATCATGAGTTGTTCGTCAAAAACCGGAAAACGGGTACGGCATGGATGTCGACCAATATCCGGTCAGTATATGATGATTCAGGACAAATTAAATATTATGAGGGATTTACGATCGATATCACCCGTCGCAAACAGATCGAGGAGGCATTGCGGGAAAGTGAGGTGAAATATCGCACATTTGTTCAGAATTTTCGAGGCATTGCCTATCGCGGTCATATGGATTTTACACCGATTTTCTTCAACGGATGTGTGAAGGAAATGACCGGTTATACCGAAGAAGACTTTATGGCCGGAATGCCGAGATGGGATGAGATCATCCATACGGATGATTTAAGCGCTATATTCGACAGGGAAGGCATCAAGCTTCGCACGGTTTGCAATTGTTCATATGAGCGTGAATATCGGATTGTACGCAGGGACGGCGGCATCAGGTGGGTTCATGAAGTCATACAAAACATCTGCGATGAATCGAACCGCCCCGTCATGGTTCAGGGGACGATAACCGATATAACGGACAAAAAACGTCTGGAAGAACAGCTGCAGGAAGTTCGAAGAATGGAGGCGATCGGTGCGCTTGCGGGCGGCATTGCCCATGATTTCAACAATCTGCTCATGGGAATTCAGGGACGAATCTCATTGATGACGAACGCTATAGATGCTTCACATCCCCATTTCGAACATTTGGAAGGGATTGAGTCCTATGTAAAACACGCGACCGATTTAACTCGGCAGCTGTTGGGATTCGCACGGAGGGGTAAATATGAGGTCAAGCCCACGGACATCAATGATCTGGTCGAAAAGAGCCTGGAGATGTTCGGTCGCACAAAAAAGGAGATCACCATCCATACTGCGTGCAGTGAGGATATCCGGACCGTTGAAGCGGATCAGGGACAGCTTCACCAGGTTCTGTTGAATCTGTATGTCAATGCCTGGCAGGCTATGCCCGGTGGAGGAGATCTTTATGTCGGAACGGAAAACGTGGTTCTGAATGTCGACGAGGTCGAAGCCTTTAGCGTGAAACCGGGGCCATATGTGAAGATATCCGTAAGGGACACGGGCATCGGTATGGATGAGCCCACGCGGCAAAGGATATTTGAGCCGTTTTTTACCACCCGTAGCATGGGAAAAGGGACAGGGCTGGGGCTTGCTTCCGTTTACGGTATCATTACAAACCATGGAGGCTTTATCCAGGTTTACAGCCGTGAAAATGAAGGTTCAATCTTCAGTATTTATTTGCCGGCTTCTGAAAAACGGGTTGAAGAAGAAAAGAAATCGCCGGAGGATATGGTGAAAGGTACCGAAGTCATCCTTCTGGTGGATGATGAGGATATGATCATCAAGGTAGAACGTCGGATGCTTGAAAAATTGGGATATACGCCACTGACTGCCGGAAGTGGTGAATCAGCTGTTGACGTCTACCGGCAAAATCAGGATCGGATCTCCCTGGTCGTTCTGGATATGATTATGCCGGATATGGGGGGGGATAAAGTCTATGACAGGCTCAAAGGCATCAACCCGCGGGTAAAGGTCCTGCTTTCAAGCGGGTACGGCATTAACCGGCAGATACAGGAACTGCTGGATCGCGGCTGCAATGGTTTTCTCCAGAAACCCTTCGATATGAAAGATCTGTCAAAAAAGTTGAGGGAAATTCTCAATATGAACAACTGACGGAAGGCAATTAAGTTATTGAAGACGATGGTTACGTTTGATACATAAGCTACAACATTATTTTCCCCGCGAGGTCGTTTCCACTCAACGTCAACGTAAAGAATACGAGGTCAAACCATGATCGCAGAAATCAGTCGTCCCAGATACAGCCCGGGCGAGGAAATCGCCAACAGCGTCACGCACGGCGTTGGCACTGTCCTGTCGATAGCCGGTCTGGCCGTTCTCGCCACCTTTGCAAGCCTGTACGGAAATGCTTGGCACATCGTTGCCTGCAGCCTGTTTGGCGCTACGCTTGTTCTGTCCTATACCACGTCTACGCTGTACCACAGCATTCAGCGGCCCCGAGCCAAGCGGGTGCTTCGAATGCTGGACCATTCGGCCATTTTTCTTCTGATCGCCGGGACCTATACCCCGTTTATGCTGGTAAACCTGAACGGGCCCTGGGGCTGGTCTCTGTTCGGGACCATATGGGGCTTGGCCGTCCTGGGAATTGCCTTTCAGGCGACGATGCTTCGGCGGTGGGCCTCCCTGTCTACGGCGCTTTACGTGGCCATGGGCTGGGTGGTCGTGATTGCCATTAAACCCCTTCTGGCGTCGGTCGCTGCGGGCGGGATGGTGCTCCTGGTTTTAGGGGGTGCGGCCTACACCGCCGGGGTCGGGTTTTACGTGTGGCGGCGCCTGCCTTACAATCATATGATCTGGCATATTTTTGTCCTGGCCGGCAGTATCCTGCATTTTTTTGCCGTCCTTTTTTACGTCATTCCCATCGCGGGCAACGTGTGAAGCAAACGGGCGGTAGAAAATATGAGATTTTTTGGTAGCGGCAACTTTTTGAGAATTGGGTTGCGGGAACACCCCGTCTTGGGGGATATCAGTGCATCGGCAGCAGCATCTGATAGAATGTTTTGAGCGTGTGTACGGGAACGCAATTGTCCCAGTGGCCGGTGGCTGCGGCCACGACCCAGAATCCCATGAAAAGAATCACGGCGCCCGCCGGCACCAGCCAGGAAGATATCCGCCGGTTTCCGGGAGCGGAAAGCGTCAGGCAGCCGTTGACCGGACAGACGGACGTGCATTGCATACAGCCCATACAGTCCGGTCCCCGGACTGCGTCACGCAGGTGAATCGGGATGGATTCCGGGCAGGTATCTACGCATTTTCGGCACCCGATGCATGTGTCGGCGTTTCGGGTGATTTTTATCGGGCTGAGCAGGGAGATCAACCCCAGCAGGGCACCATACGGGCATACATACCGGCACCAGAAGTTTTTCAATACCAGCGAGGCGGCGGCCAGTCCGGTAAGGATGCTCAGAAACACGGTGGAGGGGTGAAGGAAAAACACCAGCATTTTCGCGTCGGCAATCAGGTTATAAGGGCTTTTGATAAACGCCCGGACCTGGCGGGCGTCCATCCGGAAAAAAATCAGGAACACAAAAAACGCCAGCAGTATGTATTTCAGGCTGTGCAGCCCGTAATCCAGCCATGCCGGGGGGCGCCACATAAGATGTAGCCTTTTTCCGGCTTTTTCCAGCAAATTCGATAAAAATCCCACCGGGCATATCCAGCCGCAGAAAGCCTTTCTGAATATCAGGCACACGCACAGGGCCGCCAAAAAAATGGTCAGGCCGGCCGGGTGTACCGTATCGTATTGACCGGTTGAGATCAGCTGCTTGAATCCCAGCAGGGCGCTGATCGGCAGAAATCCTTCCACCCCGGCGGGCCGGGTTGCCGCTGTCTGGGATTGGTCGCTGATCCACAGGTAAAAATGATAGAATCGGTAACCGATAAACATGCAGTAGGCGGTAAAAATCGACTGGATAAGGAAGCGAAAGCGCGAGAGGGTAAAAATATTTTTGATGTGGAACATGGTTCTGGCTCATTGGCTGCAATGCAGCCCTGTATGAATTGTACGTTAAAACGGTATCCGATTCGACCGGGTCGAAAATCGGCACAGACACCAGACGTTGAGAAAAACACCCTTATCCCATATGACCCGATGTGTCAAATTCGGCACGGGCATCCCCCGGATTGCGCCGGAGAAGCCGGGAATGGACGGGACGGAGGCTGCAATAACGTGGCCGAAGATATAATCAAGCCCAACTTGATGTTCCGGCACCCCGCCGGCGATACGGGAGTACGTAAGGATCCCGAACCGATTAGATCAAGGTCCGGACTTTTTCTCTTGACGCAGCGGGCTGTGATGAATATGGGTGTATGTCAGCACTGAAACCTTAAGGAAAGTCGGTCGGTTCCGGCAGGAGAGTGTAGCGATGAATACGGAGTACCTTGTGGTCTGCACCGGAGAGGTTCTGGAGGGCTTTGACACCGATACGGTTCTGAAAAATCTGGTTACCCGCTTTTCGATCCGCGAAGAAACCGCCCGGCACATTATGGACCATGCCGGGATGGTTCTGAAAACACTGCCGGTTGAATCGGCGGCAAAGCGTTATCAGGAGGCGTTATCCCTGTCGGGACTGAAAACCTTCGTGAAAAAAGCGTCGCCCGGTGGTGAAACCATCCCCCCGGAGGGAAATGAAACGTTTCGGGCAGCGGCTCCCGAGTTCGAAAATGCCCCGGTGCAAGAGGTTCCATCCGTCTCCGGGCACAACATGCATCCGAAGGAGACCGGTCGGGAAAATTCGTGGGAAAATCGCGTGTCGGAACGTCTGCCCATGGAATTTCAGGGGACCGGATTCGAGTATTTTCGCATCTGGCTGGTGAATCTGCTGCTGTCCATCGTTACGCTGGGCATCTATTCGGCCTGGGCCAAGGTGCGACGAAAGAAGTATGTTTACGGAAGCACCCGGCTGGGCGGATCGGCTTTCGAGTACCTGGCCGATCCCCTGAAGATCCTGAAGGGCCGGGTTGTGGTCGTTGTTTTTTTTATCGGATATTCCCTGTTGGGCGGTTTTTTCCCCCGAATATCGTGGGTGTCCGGGTTGGCGTTTGCCGTTGTTTTCCCGTGGCTCATCGTGCGCTCACTGTCCTTTAATGCCCGCAATACGGCGTTTCGGAATATCCGGTTCGGGTTCGAGGCCGGGTACTGGGACGGCGTTAAAGTATTTGCGCTCTGGCCTGCGGCGGCCGCAGTAACCTTGGGATGTCTGGGGCCGTATGCCTATTATCGTCAGAAAAAATTTCTCGTGGAGCACAGCAGCTACGGCACCACGCGGTTTGAATTTACGGCCCGCGCCGGAAATTATTATCGGCTGTTTTTCAGTATCGTGCTGCCGGCTCTCGGCGGTATCGTGCTCATAGGGATGGCCGCCGTTCTTTTTTTGCCCCTGGCCGGCCTGGCCGGTTTTATCCTGTATCTGATCGTGTTTGCTCTTTTTTCGGTAAAGACCACCAATTTGTTTTATAATTCCTGCCGGCTGGCGACCCATCGCTTCGAAGCCGACCTCAATACGTGGGCATATGCCCTGCTGGTGTTGACCAATACCATTGCTACGGCCCTGAGCCTGGGCATCTTTCATCCCTGGGCCATGGTTCGGACCCTTCAGTATCGGGTCGGTCACCTGATCCTGGTGCCGGGAGACGATCTGGGCGGGTTCGTTGCGAACCAGCAGGAACAGGTCAGTGCATTCGGCGAAGAGATGGCCGACTTTATGGATTTTGATTTCGGATTATGACACCCATACAAGGCTACTGGTCCGACGGGAGAACCTCTGCCCGGATACCTGCCAGGTGCAGGGTTTCCGACAGCGGCGTACTGCGCATCGAGTCGGGTGTGGACGGCACGTTGATGTGTCAAGCTCCGGAATCCGACGTTCGGGTATCGCCCCGCCTGGGAAACACCCCGCGGTATCTGACCTTTAAGGGCGGCGCCCGGTTTGAAACCGACGACAACGCTGCCGTGGATGCGCTGCCGGTCCGCTTTGAACGCCATCCGTGGATGCGTGGTGTGCATGCTCTCGAAAGCCGCCTGAAATACATCCTGATCTGTCTGATCGTCGTGGTGACGGCAGGGTGGGCGGCTGCGCGATTCGGTGTACCGTTAACCGCCCGGCTGATCGCTTCTCATTTGTCGACGTCGGTGTTGCATTATGCCGGCGGGCAGACGCTTCAGATCCTCGATCGCCGATGGCTCGGCCCCTCCGAACTGGACGACACACTGAAAGAGCAGGTGATTCAAAGTTTCAGACCGCTGCTGGATGACCATCCGGATATAGGGCTGCGGGTGTTGTTTCGAAAAGGCGGAAAAATCGGGGCCAATGCGTTTGCTCTGCCCGACGGAACAGTCGTTTTTACGGATGAGATGGTTCGTCTTTCGGAAAATAATTATGAACTCCTTGCCGTCCTGGCCCATGAAACCGGCCACGTTGTTTTTCGTCACGGGTTGCGGTCCCTGGTCCAGGATGCTCTCATATCCTTTGCCGTGCTGGCGGTTACCGGCGATGTGTCCGGTACCTCCGAGCTGTTCCTGGGGCTTCCGGTGTTGTTAACCGAACTTGCCTATTCGCGGGCGTTCGAACGCGAGGCCGATCAATATGCATTGGACTGGCTTTGTTCGAGAGGCGTTTCCCCGGTTCATTTTGCCGATCTGCTTCGGCGATTAAATGATGAACAGCGGCGAAGGGCCCGTACCCGAATGGGTGGGGGGGGCGGCTATCTGTCCACCCATCCTCCGATTGAAGAACGTCTGTTCCTGTTTGATCCGGATCACGTTGAGAAGCCGGGAATGGGCGGGACGGAACCTGCAACAACGTGGCCGAAGATATAATCACGCCCGAAAATTTAATATTTAAGATGCGACCCCATTCAGGAGCCGGTGGATGGATTCGGCAAGTTCCCTAAGGACGATCGGCTTCATGATGAACAGTCGGATGCCCAGGGATTTGGCCTGTTCCTCGGTGATAATTTCACTGAATCCGGTACAGAGTATGATCGGAATATCTGGCCGTATGGCCAGAATCTGCACGGCCAGCTCGGCGCCGGTCATATTCGGCATGGTCTGGTCGGTGATGATCAGGTCAAAACGGCCCGGGTGTTCACGAAAAATCCTCAGAGCATTGATGCTGCTGGTTGTGGCAATCGTTTCATACCCTAAATGTTGAAGCATTTGCCGGCCGGTTTCGACCAGGGATTTTTCGTCGTCCACAAAAAGAATGCGGCCGGTTCCGGTGGGAACAGGTGTGACCGGCTTTGGTTGTTCCGTTCTGTCCGCAGTGATTTCAGGAAAAAACACTTCGAAGGTGCTGCCGGTCCCCGACGTGCTTTGAACATGGATTGCGCCGCCGCTATGTTTAACGATCCCGTGCACGACGGATAGCCCCAGACCGCTGCCGCCTGATTTTTCACGGGTGGTAAAATAGGGCTCGAAAATGCGTTCCCGGACCTCGGGAGACATACCCTGTCCCGTGTCTTTGACGGTCAGTTTCAAATAGCGGCCGGGCGTTATGTCCGGATACCGGGCAGACGTTTCAGCGTCAATCAATACATCATCGAGACTTACCGTCAGGATGCCGCCTGTTTCGCGCATGGCGTTGGCGGCATTCGTGCAAAGGTTCATCAGGACCTGATGGAATTCGGTAGGATCTCCGAAAATGTCTCCGACGCGTGTCGAGATATGCTGACGGATGTCTATGGTTGTGGGAACTGAAGCTCTTAACAGTTTCATGGCCTCTTTGACAACCGGAACAACGTCGATCGGCCGTTTTTCCTGCTCACTCTGCCGGCTGAAGGCGAGGATCTGGCTGACCAGCTTTTTTGCCCGGTTGGAGGCTTCGAGTACCTGCTCCAGATTCATGCGCAACGGGTCTTGTCTGGTCATGCCCATCAAGCCGATTTCCGTATAACCGATGATGGCTCCCAGAATATTGTTGAAATCATGAGCGATTCCGGCGGCCAGCGTGCCGATGGCCTCCATTTTCTGGGCCTGTTGCAGCTGTTTTTCAAAGTTGGCTTTTTCTTCCCGGGCCAGGATGATATCGGTAATGTCTCTGCCGATCGACTGATATTCCACGAGCCGGTCCTGTCCGTCAAAAAGCGCCCGGCTGATCGATTCGTGTCGGCGAATGGTTCCATCGGGGGCGCATGCGCGGTGTTCATATGTAATAACGGGTGCAGCCGGGGTCAGTGATTGTAATTCCCGTAAAAACGAATCTCTGTCGTGTTTCGGGATAAAATTCAGGATATTCGGCGGCTCGGGTGCTTCATGCTCCTTTTTTTTAAAATGATCTTGAAACGCCTTGTTTGTGAACGTCAATGTTCCGTCGGGCAGGAAACGATAGATCATCGCCGGTGTATCATCCATGATGGCGCGATATCGTTTTTCGCTTTCGATGAGCGCTTTTTCCATCTGTTTTCGGTCCGTGATGTCCAGAAAGGTTCCCACCAGTCCGGCCACGTTCCCGTCGGCATCATGGAAACATGCTTTGGTGAAAAGCCCTTCACGGGCACCCTTCGTTGCATGGGGCAAGCGATACTCATGCACCTGAACCCCTTCGTTTTCCAGAAGTTCCGTGTCTTTTTGATCATAGAATCGGGCTTCCTCGGGAGGCCAGCAATCAAAAACGGTCCTGCCTTCGATATCGGCGGCGGCAGCGCCTATAAATTCGGCAAAGGCGTCGTTTAAAATCCAGTATCGACCGTCTCGGCCTTTTGTAAACAGGGCCACGGGAAGGGATTTAATGACCGCCGCCAGCAGATCTCTGTTTTTTCGAAGCTCTGCTTCGGCCCGGTGCCGCCGGGCGATATTGAGAGACAGAAGACAGATAATGCATGTCAGGATGGAAAAGCAGGCAATCGAGGCCCACACGAGTATTTTATGTTCGGAATAAAAAGAATACGGTTGATGGATCAGGATGCTGTCCTTTGGCAGATCCGCCTTGCGGATATTGAACCGATTCAGTTGATTGTAATCAAACATGAAGTGGTTGGGGCTTTGTTTTATTACCGGAACCTGCTTGATGTTTTCTCCGGACAAAATGCGGGCGGCCAGGTTTGCGGCGGATTTTCCCTGGTAATAGCCGCTTGCGAGCATGCCGCCTACTATCCCGTGTCCAAGAATGTAGTCAGAAAGGCCGTAGACGGGTACACGGCATTTTTCGACGATCCGGGCAATGCCTTCATCATATTCATAGTATCGCCCGGACTTGTCTCGGAAAAAATGTGAGTACAGAACGATGCTGCCATGAGACAGCTCTTGAATCCGGCGCCTGATGTCAGCGAGTTCCAGGTTTTCAAGCAGCGTGAATTTAACCGAATTCCGGTAACCCGGTATGATCTTCATCAATTCCTGACGCACCTTGATGCCGGTCGTGGTGATATCATTGATCACAGCGATCTGTCGCGTGTCGGGGTGAAGCTTCAGCAGAAGGTCGATGGTGGATTTGAAATCAATTTCTTCATTGACGCCCGTAAAAAGCTTGTGTCCCTGAATATCGGAATCTTTGAAATAGTTAACGCCACAGAATACCACGGGCACTTCGGGGAAAATTTCATCACGATAGTTCAGTAGAAAATTGAACGCGTTGTCGTCGGAGGAGAGGATGAGTTCAAATTTCATGTTGTTGTATTTGAGGCGGTACAAATCCCGGAGCTTTTCAAAATAATATGGTTTCGACACCCGTTTGGTATCCATGTATTCAACATATAGGTTGACAGACGAGCTTGTAAGTACGGAGTGAATGCCCCTGCATATGTCGTCCGTCCACTTGTACCCCTTATGATAGGAGTGAAGAATGAGCACATGGCTTTTTTCGGCGGCATGCGCGCAGGACGGGTTCAGAAAAAGAACGGCTATTGAAATGGCGGCTGAAATAAGGGCCCGTTCGATATTCTTCATTAGATTAAAGAAAATGCGGCCGCCGTTTTTTGGGTGGAATATGTGCATGAAAGTCCTTTTGATCGACACATGAGACGAAGGCAGAACGTAAGAAAAATGAAAAGTATCCGGAATTTTTTAGTTAAAGTAGCAAAGAGAACGGGTCTTATCAAGCGAAATCACCAGAACCTCAACGCCTGTATTCTATGATCGTGCCGCAGTCTTCGCATCGATACCGGGTGATGGTTTTTTCGGCGGGAATTTCTTCAAATTCGTATCGTTTTTTACCATCCGTTTCATAACATTCGGGGCAACAGCCGTTGCCGAGTTCGTCGGATGTGATGGTCAGCCGGCAATGCCGACAGCGCAGCCGGGGAGATTTGTTCGGCAGCAGCACGAGGTGGCGGTGGTTGCATGATGTCATGGGGGCACCGGTCCGTTTCTTAATTCAGCATTCGCCGCTTCGCGGGCCAGAAGGGCTTTTTTTCGAGCCGTTCCCCAGCGATACCCGTGAAAGTGTCCGGATTTTGAAATGACCCGATGGCAGGGGATCAGATAGGCCACGGGATTGGCGGCGACGGCTCCGGCGACGGCCCGAACGGCTGCAGGACGGCCGATATCGGCGGCCAGATCCTGGTAGCTTACGAGGCAGCCCTCCGGGATGGTTAGTAATGCCCGCCAGACGTTTACCTGAAAATCGGTGCCTTTGAGCATCAGATGAAACGGTCGGGGTGTATTCGTTTTTTCGGGACCAAAAATTCTTCTGACAACGGTATGGGTTGTTTCCGGCGCTTTGATCAATATCGCACCGGCCAGGCGGGTCTGTAATTCGTTCAGTGCCGTCCGTCGGTCCGGGGTGTCCGTAAAACTCAAACGGCAGATTCTCCGGTCGTTCATTGCCAGCAGGCAACCACCAAACGGTGTCGCATGAAAACCGTATTCGATTCGCAGCGGTTTTCCCTTCCGTTTGAATTCGCCCGGGGTCATTGCGTCAAACGTGACAAACAGATCGCGGCGTCTGACGGGGCCCGACAGACCGGCCGCCGGGGACACGTCCGGAAGGCTGCGGGACTCGGCCAGTTTCTGCCGGGTGTATTCCAGGGTTAAAAACCGCAGGAACCTCCCGGGGCTGATACCCGCCCATCGGTTGAACACCCGGTGAAAACGATGCCTGCTTAAATTCGTGCCGACAGCGATTTCATCCGGGGACGGCCGGTGTCTGAAATGGGTGTCAAGATACCGGATAGCCCTTTCGATGCGCCGGTAGTCTTTGCACAGCTGCAAACCGTTATATTTGTCCATGCCGTAACTATACCCGGATCGAGATCGATATGTCACCCGAATTTTTCATTTATTTTCGAAATATCGACTGGCGGGGGGGTGATTTTTTCAGATGGACTCATGGAAGACAAAATCAATGGCAATTAACGGTTGTCGAGGAGAATGAAAAGAAATATCTGAAACGATGGTAAGCCTTTCAAGGCGCCCCATCTGCCTGTCCGGATTAAAAGGGGGATAGAAATCCGGACGATGCAGGGGACGCCTCAAAGGAGTGGGACATCTAATGGTTGATATCGATCGAGACCGTTGTGCCGTGATTGACGTTGCTGTGAACGTCAATGGCGGCACCGATATCCTCACAGAATTTTCGGGCCAGGAACATGCCGATGCCTGCCCCGGTTTTTTTGGTCGTAAATCCTTTTTGATATATGTTGGCAAGGGCATCGCTGTCCATGCCGCACCCGTTGTCCGAAACGCTGATCCGCGAAAGGTCGTCAAGTTTTTCGAGTCGAATGTGCAGCGTTTTATCCTCTTTAATTATTTCAGACAGTGCTTGAACAGCGTTGATAATGACGTTGTCCAGAATTTGCGTCAGGGCCGATCGTCGGGTCCGGACGCTTACAGGAGGTGTCCGGGGATCGAATATGCATCGGATATTCAGGCTGGATATCATGCTGTTGTATGGTTGAAGGCATGTGCGGATCAATTCATTCAAGACGATCGATTCCAACGGCTCCTTGATGGACTTTCCAAACAGCATCAACTCCCCGTTGGTACGGTCCAGTTTGTCCAGAACCTGTGCTATATGGTTCAACCGGCTGATAACGGCCGGTTTGTCTCCGGCTTCCAGCATGCCAAGTTGAATATTGCCCAGAAGGGCCTGAAGCAGGTTGTTGTTCTGGTGACAGGCCTTGAAAATCACCCATTCGGTTTCTTCTTCTCAATGAGGTTGCGACGGGCTGGTATCGGTTGGTCCCTTATGAAGCACGAAATTTAATATCGATAAAATATTTTGAGAATTTAACGGTTTGGGAATAAAGGCATCTATCCCGGCCCGGGTTGCCCGGATGGCAAGAGAGGGGTCTGCATGGCCCGTGATCAGAATTTTTTTGTAGTCTGAGGACCGTGATGCCATTTTTTTAAAAAAATCGATTCCGTTCATGCCGGGCAGCTGATAGTCGCACAATATAATGTCCCAGAGTCCTTTTTGAAGGGTTTTTAACCCTTCCTCCGCGGTTTCAAGCGCAAGAAACGCTTTTGTCTTTTTCTTGAGAAGATGAAACATGGCTGAACGGATCGAATCGTCATCGTCGATAAGCAGGACTGATTTCGTTTTTAAATCGTTTTCATTTGGTGGATTCATGCGATTCTCTCTAAAGCGGTTTATGCCCGCACCCCAGCAAACATGACATTGCCGTCACCGAAAATTTTTCATATGTTGTTTTTACCGCCCGTTCGCTTCGCTCTCTCGAGGCACAGAGTTCGCAGAGACTACCATGATTTTTGTTTCCGGGCTCTGCGATCTCAGCGCCTTGAGCGAAGCGGACGGCAAAAAAATATCCGGCAAAAAATCCTGTTTTTTAACAGCGTTGCACTGATTAAAAATCTTCAAAATCATCCAGGGGGATGACATCCTCCGGCCTGACGGGTTTCTTATCGGTAATCATTTGAGTAGAGCCGCAGGTGGTGTTATAAGAGGGACCTGCCTGAAGAACCCTGTCGATACCGTGATTACTTTTCATCTCAAGTCTTTTTGAATCATTTTTACCGTTACTGTTGGAATTGCCGCCGCCGACCAGGGTGACCAGATTTTTTACAAATTCCGTCATCTGTTCGGCCTGCGCATTCATTTCTTCGGAGGCCGATGCCGATTCCTCTGCGTTGGCCGCTACCTGCTGAGTGACGTTTTCCATTTCGGCGATGGCCCGGTTAATCTGCTCGATACCCTGAGCCTGCTCCGAGGAAGCGACCGATATTTCGGCCACCAGCTGCCCCACCTTTTCAGTGTCGGTTCTCACTTCTGCAAATGCCTCATCGGTTCTGCCGACCAGTTCGGATCCGTCGTTGACTTTTTTTACGGTGTCTTCGATCAGGGATTCGGTGTTTTTAGCGGCCTCGGCCGCCCGCAGGGCCAGGTTGCGAACTTCTTCGGCCACCACGGCGAACCCGGCCCCGGCTTCACCGGCCCTGGCTGCTTCCACCGCGGCGTTGAGGGCCAGCAGGTTGGTCTGGAACGCAATTTCGTCGATGGTTTTGACGATCTTGGATGTTTCATCACTGGCCCGGGATATGTCCGCCATAGAGTCAATCAGCCGTTTCATGGATTCGTTGGCCTGATCGATCACTTTTCGGGATTCTTTCATAAGGTTATCGGCCTCATTGGCATTCGCCTCGTTTTGTTTGGTCATCGATGACATTTCATCCAGAGACGCAGAGGTCTCCTCAATGGCCGCGGCCTGCTCGGACGACCCTTCAGCCAGCTGCTGGCTGGATGATGAAACCTGGCCGGACGCCGCCACCACCTGCTCGGAAGATCCGGAAAGACCGGCGATCACATGATGGATCGGCCGGGAGATGGAAAGAGAAAGAAATATGCCCAGTGCCAGGGCGACCAAGGTTCCGATGATCATTCCGGCAAGGGCAACGAGGGATGTCCTGCCGGCAACCGCATTGGCAGCTGCCCTTGCCTGTGTCGCCGCTGCGACATTTTCCCTGACGATATTGTTCAATAAGGTTTCGGCTTTTTTGAAGGATATGGTATTGACCGTCATGGCCTGTTTGTTCAATTCGGCGTACAGACCGGTTGCTCGGGTGATCTCAGCCTGCATGTTATTGTAGAAGGTTTGCAGGGCGTTCAGCGCCGGGATCGTTTCCTGAGAAAATATTACCTGGGCCCGGCTTTGAATCAAACGCCTGTCGACATATTGGGCCTGTTGTAACAATTCATTAATCCGCGAACCCGTTGCCAGCAGTTTCTGAAGGGCCGGCAGCAGTTCCCGGACGTTCTGAACCAGAACAGGGTTTTCACTGTTGAAGGTTGCCAGCCATTGAAGGGTGTTGCTTTGATCGACGGTTGTGGGAAGCGTAAACTCGGACATAGACATGATGGCATCGGCAAGACATGTCCCCCAGTTTTGCAGATCGGCCTGCAAAGAAAAAATTTTAGTTTCCAGTCGGTCCGGATTCAATATGTGAAGTTGATCCAGCTCCCGGGATTTTGAGATAAACCCATCGATATCCGTTTTCCATTGCTCCCACGCCGGAACAAAGTCTTTCCACAGCGTTGCCTCTTTTGCTGTCTGGGGTAACGGCTCGTACACTTTCCAGGCATCATCGGCGCGTTTCCATGCGGCCTCGATATGTTTATATTGATTTTGCACCCTCTCTGCCTCCATGTTGGGATTCAACAGGGAACGTTGGGCGGCTTTGACGGCAGTCTGTGCTTCGCTTATGGCAAGCAGGGCCTGTACGCTGGGTAAACGAACGTGCCCTATATTATGTATGTGTTTGTTTAAATTGGAAGTTCCAGTCCAGCCGATCAATCCGACTGTCAGGGCGATCAGGGCAACGATGACAAACCCGCCGATCAATTTGACGCTCAGTTTCATGTGTTTCATTCCAAACCTGCTCCTTTTCGATTTCTGTATGCGGTATGCTGAAAACTTACATTTTCCGGATACGATATTATGGAAAGCATAAAGCGTGCCGGGAGACAGGTGAAATTTATTTATTTAATAAAACAGGGGGGTTGAGGTTGTCTGGCAGTTGAATTGTTTATGATGATCGGAAAATATGGCCATATGGCCAATTCCTATCCGGCCATACGGCCACGGCATGGGTGTTATGCCTCTGACAGCTTTTTTCTTCGATATCGGTAGGTATAATAATTCATATTGAGAAGTTTTGCTGATTTAACATCACTGCCGCTGGTTTTTCGATATGCCTGCCGAATCAGATGTCGTTCCAGAGCCGGAAGATCCAGTCCCTCGTCCGGCAGATCGGGAAAACAATCGGATATTATTTTCGGGGAGGGGCAGGGGCTTTTGGCACGACAGTGGGCGTGTATGCCCAGATCGTTCAGGGTTAATTCTGGCCCCTCACCGGTAAGAACACCGCGTTCGATCAGATTTTTCAATTCACGAATGTTGCCTTTCCAACGATGATTCATCAGAAATCGGGTGACATCTTCTGAAATTTGCTGAACGGGTTTTCGGTATTTACGGCAGAACCAGTCGAGATAATAGCCGGCAAGGGGCATGATGTCCTCGGGGCGTTCGTTGAGGGTGGGAATGTCGATCGGGATGACCGAAAGTCGGTAGAACAGATCCAGTCTGAATTTTTTCTGTTCCACCTGCGAATACAGGTCGCGGTTGGTGGCGGATACGATACGAACCGATACCTGCTGTTTCCGGGTGCCCCCGACTTTGTAAAATTCGCCGTCTTCCATAAACCGAAGCAGCTTGGTCTGGGACTCCATTTCGAGTTCTCCGATTTCATCCAGAAACAGGGTGCCGCCCGAAGCGGCTTCAATCAACCCCTTTTTTCCTGTGCGGGACGCACCGCTGAACGCGCCCGGTTCATAGCCGAACAACTCGCTTTCAAACAGATTCCCCGGTACGGCCGCACAATTGACAGTGACAAAAGGCCCCTTGAAATTCGGGCTCTGGAAATGGATGGATCGGGCGATCAACTCCTTGCCGGTTCCGGATTCGCCCTGAATCATCACCGGGGCGTCCGGGCTTTGGGCCACTTTTTCAACAAATCCCATGACGTCCCGGATGGCCCGGCTGTTTCCGATGATGGCGGGAACGTTTTCCTGAAGATGGGATGTTTGGAGGTCCTGAATTTCCAGGCGCAGGCGAACGGTCTCCAGCGCGTTCCCGATACTGACTTTCAGGGCATCGAGTGGAATCGGTTTGATGATGTAATCGTCGGCGCCCTTTTTCATTGCCGCGATAACCGTATCCACATCGTCCTGGGCGGTAATCATGATAACGGGAAGCCTGGGATGCAGACGTTTGATTCTGGTAAGCGCCTCGATGCCGTCCATGTCCGGCAGGCCGATATCCAGCAGCACCAAGTCCGGCGGGCTGGTTTGCATATGATCGATAGCCGGTCCGGCCGATGAAAATGCCGTGACGGCATAGTGTCGTTTCAGGGCGGATGACATACCGACGCAAATGGAGGTTTCGTCGTCTATAAGGTACAGTTTGATGGATTTCAGCGCTTGACCTCTCTTTTTTCGATTGGGATCGAGATGGTGAATTCGGCACCCCCCAGATGAGACGTGTCTATCTCAATGGTTCCGCCGTGATCGGCAATGATCCGTTGACAGAGGCTCAACCCGATGCCGGCGCCGCCGTTGCGGGTGGTGAAAAAGGGATCGAATATTTTCTGTCGAAGATCGTTCGGAACACCGGGGCCGGAGTCGCATGTTTTTATGACGATACGGCCGGCTTTATGAAGCGTTTCGATGTGCAGCCATCTTTCTCGATCCAGGGATTTCATTACATTTTCAGAATTGTTGATCAGATTCAGCATTACCTGTTCGATCAATTGCGGATCAATATAGGCATCGGGGATCTTTTTGTCGAGTGCGATATTAAGCTTAATGCCGGATTTTTTCAGCGTGGACTGTGTCAGATTAAGGGCTTCTTTGATTGCATGATTGATACAGGACTTTTTGAGAACGGGTTGGCTGGGCCTGGAAAAATCCAGTACCCGTGAAATGACGGTTTCGATTTTCCCGGCGGCTTTTTTTGCTTCGGTGACGAGTTCACGGGCTTCCTCCATATTGTCCGGGTCATTGTCCAGAATTTCATGAACGGCGTCAAGAAGGATATTGATGCCTGACAGCGGGTTTCTGATTTCATGGGCGATGCCGGCGGCCACATGTCCCAGGGATGCCATTTTTTCCCGCAGCTGTACCAGCCTTTCGAGTTCTTTGGAGCGGGTAATGTCCGCCATGGTGACCAGAACGCCCCGGTCCTCTCCCCAGTCGATCGGAGTGGTCCGGCAGGTCACCCAGGTTATCCTGTCAGTGCCGGTGTCTGTATTGCTTGAAGAATGGAGTCGAATGTCAACAGGGGGGGTACCGGATTCCATCATATGGATCCGGTCGCAAAATTGACTGAATATTAAGCGATCCGCGGAGTGGACGTTCAAATCCCTCAGAGACGTGATGGTGGGCATATTCCATAGAAGGCGCTGCTGTTCGGGATTCATGTAGGCAATTCGGTCCTTCTGAACGATACAGATACCGATCGGGGCATTTCCTACCAGATCCTGAAAGAGATTTTCACTTTTTTCGAGCGACTGCTGTAAGTGTTTTTCAGTGGTAATATCCTGAAGGGTTTCCATGGCGCCGATGACTTGCCCTTTTTTGTTTGTCATCCGGGAAGCCAGCAATCGGAAATATCGTTTTTTGTTATTGATCGTCAGCCATTCCATGGCCTCGAATGCATCAGGCAACAGGTTGCTTTTCAGTAAGAATTTGCCGTTGTAATGACGGTGAAGACTTTTCCGGTCATCGTCCAGAACCAGATCGATCAGAAGCGGCTGGTTTGTGCCGCTGGAAAAAAAGTCCGTCACCGACTTCCGGTTCAGGACCTGTTTTTTGGGCAGACCCGTAAGGCTTTCGCAGGCACGGTTCCATTGAATGATCTGGTGACTGCAATCGATCACGAAGGTGGGGACGGGGCTGGCATCCAGGATACAGAGGGGGCAGCCGTTTTGGAAACAGAGTTGGTTCTCGGCCGACAGCGTCGTGACCGGCTGAAACGCCAATTGGCTTTGATATGTCAAAGCGGTTTCGATTTTGTTTATCAGCTCCGGCCGATCAAAGGGGGCGATCAACACATCATGAACGCCGTGTTCGAATGAGTCGACGCTCTTATTTCTGCATGATGTCCGGTCGAGGATCATGAGCAGGCTTTCCGGTGAGTGCATTTTAAGATGCTTTTGCAGGGCGGTAATTGTCTGCCGGCCCATAGCCGCATCCAGAAAGACCAGATGAAATTTTTTCCGGTTCAACAGGGGGGCGGCTTTCAGGATGTTTTTACATGAATGAACGGCATAGCAGCGCAGGTCGAGATTTTTTTGAAATATGTGCAGCCATTCCGTGTTGTCGCTGATGATAAGAAAATGAAATCGTTTCATATAGATAGAATTCCAACTACATTCAAAGAATGTTTGTTCGGTTTGTTTTTTCAGTTTTTTGTATATGCCTGATGGTGCGATACAATTTTTAAGCTATTGAGCATACAAAAATATTCAGGCAATTTTCATTCCAGATGGTTTTAAGGTTCGTAGGAAAGAAAAACAGACTGAAAAAATATAAATTCAAATAGTTACTGATCATCTCCGGCAGGACATTTTCAGGAAAGAAGGAAGGGTGCGATAAAATGGCGCGGGCTGAGCCATTCTGGCGCGTTTTTTTCGTTGATCCGCGTTGTTCTTTTTTTATACGCACCACCATGGAAGGTTTCCATCAGTCCAGATTGAATTGTTTCAATTTCCTCCAGAGTGTGGATCGGCTGATCCCCAGTTCTTTTGCCGAACGGCTGCGGTTGCCCTTATGTTTATGCATGGTTTCGCGTATCAGGCGGGCTTCGGAGTGGTGCAGCACGCCTTTATTCGGGGAAAAATCGCCGGGCAGCCGGCTGCGTTCAATAAAATCCATCGGTAGATGATCGGCTTGAATTTCATCTTCAGTGCAAAGCACACAGGCATGTTCCAGAATATTTTCCAGCTCCCGGATATTGCCGGGGTAGTCATAATTCAGCAGGTGCATCATGACGGCACTGGATACCCTTTTGGCAGGCTTGTTTTTTTTGCTGGTTATTTTTCGAATGAACGTCTCGACCAGAAGCGGAATGTCCTCCTTGCGGTCCTTGAGATCCGGCAGCACGAGTTTGATGATGTTGAGACGATAATACAGATCTTTTCGAAATTTTCCCTCCATTACCAGTGATTCGATGTTTTTGTTGCTGGCGGTAATGATCCGGGCATTGGTGTGGGACGGGCGCGTGGCCCCTACCGGATAAAATTCTTTTTCTTCTAAAACCTTTAACAGCTTTACCTGAAATGCATGGGACATGTCGCCCACTTCATCCAGAAAGAGGGTTCCGTCATTTGCGATGCTGAAAAGGCCGGGTTTGTCGGATTTTGCATCCGTAAACGCGCCTTTGGCATAGCCGAACAGTTCGGATTCCAGAAGCGTCTCCGGAATAGCGCCGCAGTTGATTTTAATGAGTTTTTTGTCTTTTTGGGGGCTCAGATTATGGATGGCTTTGGCTACCAGTCCTTTTCCAGTTCCGCTGGCGCCCTCCAGCAATATGGTCGCCTCGCTGTGGGCCACCTTGGGCAGAATGTCAAACAGATGCTGCATGATCGGGCTTTTGCTGACGATATCATACCGGCAATATTTTTTGCTGAAGATTCTTCGAAGGGTTTCCAGTTCCGTCAAATCTCTGAAAATTTCAACGATCGATGTGATGTTTCCGTGCTCATCCCGGATTGCCGAGGTCGAGATGCTGACCGGCACTTTTGTACCGGATTTGTTGATGATTCTGGTTTGAAAGTCATAGACCGGTTCCCCGGTTTGGAGAGTCCGATTCATAGGACAGTCGATCCGGCAGCGATTTGTTTCAAACAGATCAAAGCATCGCCTGCCGAAGGCTTGTTCGAAAGAAAATCCGGTAATGGTTTGTGCGGCTTGATTCAGGTAGGTGATGCGGCGATCCTGGCAGTTTACGATAAATACGCCTTCGCTGATATTGTCAAGGATTTTGCGACAGGGTGAATCCAGTTCAAAGGCCTGTCGAGGCAGCTCGTGAAGGTTTGGGTTCAATACAGTGTTTTCTTGATTTTCGTATAAGTATTTCATGGCAAATTCGTTGAGAGGCAACCAGGGGCCACGGGAAAAAAAGAACTTACAAAGTTTTGCTTGCCTTTTTGTCCGTCTTCCGCGTTGTGCATCAACGATGCCCGTAAAAATAGTGTGATTTTTTGGTACGCCTTGAAGATGAACAAAAATCCTATGCAATCAGTGTGAAATTTATTTTTTCCGTGACCTTGAAATGAAAGAGAGATTTCAGGCCAACATTTTCCTATAATTACAATTTTCCCAAAAAAAATTCAACTGTTGAGTCGTTTCGGCAAATTTTTGCGTTTGCTGTTGCTTTTGGATAAGCCGGAATCACGTGATCGGAATTCGATTGCAATATTTATATAATATTCCGATATTATTTGTTTTTTTTAATAAAAGGCAAAATTTTTTATGTGTTCACGGGCGTAATTAGGCGATGTGTGTCGTAAAATAAAATTGTTTCAAATTGAAACAATTTTGATGAAACGTGGTTGAAACATTTGGATCGGGGGTGTTATTTCCTCGTTTCTGTATGTTAAGGTCCGTTAGAATTTGATGATGAAACAGGAATTTGGGGAAATTTTGTCAAAATGAAAATATGTTGAATAGCAACTGTTGCAAAACCAAACACGTCCGCTGAAACGATTCGTACTGCAGGAAAAATTTAAGAAATCGTGCGGTTTATTGCAGTAAAGGGTAAGCAGAAACATTTGGTGCCGGAATTTCCCATGCAATTCCGTATCAGATATTCCGTACTGTACACGCGAATAGAAAAAGATATGAAAACAGATGGATGTGGCTGTTCTGCCGGATTCGACCTGATGGATGTCCTGAGGATCACTAATAATTGAAGGTTAAATTATGGAAATTTTGCTTTTGGCCCAAAAAAAATAAAATGGGTACGAAACTTGCTATGAATCAATTATAGAAATGTTCGATGTGTGGCTTTGGGTAAATAGTACCCGGGAATCGGTTCGTTACAGCCGGATTCACCGCGGGAAAGAGAACGTATTGCAAGGCAGGTCTCTGGAGTTTAATCGATAATGATATTAGATGTTGAAAACTGATGGATCTTTAAGGAGGAACCGTATTTATGGAACAAATGAAAGCACAGAACGACCAATCGATGACCAGACGTAAGGCCCTGACCTTGGGTGCTGCCGCCATCGGTACGGCGGTAGTGGGTACGGCCGCCGGGCTCATCCCGTCGGCGAATGCCGCAAAAAAAGAGGCGGCATGGCCACTTCCCTACGTGAAACTGGATCCGGAAAAAGCCCTGAAGATCGGGTACGAGACATATTTTAAATACGGCTGAGGGTCAGCTGCAGCCGATGGGATCATCGGCCAGTTGATCGAGATGAAGGGGTTTCCGTATACGCAGTATCCGGCCATTGCATACAATTTTGCCGGCGGCGGTTGCGCCGGTTGGGGAACCATGTGCGGTACGCTGATCGCTGCGGGCGCCATGATCAATCTGTTTCTCCCGCCCAAAGAGTGCAAGAAGGTTTACAACGAGCTGATCGGCTGGTATTGCGACACCCCGTTTCCGTCAAAGGGGCTGGACAAATTCGCCAAGTTCAAGAACCAGGTTCAGACTGTGAGCAACTCGCCCCTGTGCCACGTGTCTGTTGCCAAATGGTGCACCGAGTCGGGTAAGATGCTGACCACCCCCGAGCGCAAGGACCGTTGTGCCAAGCTGGCTGCCGAAGTGGCCGCAAAAACCATTGAACTGCTTAACGCGCATGCAGACGGCACCTTCAAACCGGTGTATGCGTTGCCGGCCGAAACCAAGAAATGCCTGTCCTGCCATGGCGTCAAGAAATCGGCCAATTATCAGCACGGAAAAATGTATTGCAGCGAATGTCATGAACCGCATGAATAAAAAATAGAAGCTGAAAAGGCTTCGGGCCTTTCATTTAGTTGCCTTTGACGGCCGGTTGAACCATGTATATGGTTCAACCGGCTTTTTTTGCTTTTTCGTGACTTACCTGGTAAAGGCTGTCAAAAAAACCAATTATTTTTTATACTGCGGTAAAATCAAGAAATGTTTTTGAAAGTTTCGCGAATCAGAACCCGATGGGGTTTACGGGAAATTTTCTGGATATTGTATTTCGGGCACCGTTCGACTTAAAAATAATAAAATCAGATTTTAAAATGTCTGCATTCCCTGAAACCCGAAAACGGATAACAATTCACCCTTTGGGTAATTGATTTCGGGCCTTGAGTTCACCGGGCAGCAGCGCTTGATAGATGAAGGTGTTCAACGGCACGTCTATGTGCGCTGTTTTCGCCAGTCGAACGACCGCTCCGTTCTGGGCCTCGAGTTCGGACGGGCGGCCCTGCATGATATCCCGCTGCATGGAGGCGGTGCCGCCGGCGGGCAGGGTGTCAAAAAATTCCATGGAACGTTCAACGGTTTCTGCTTTCAGGGGAATGTCAAGCGCCTTGGCGAGGGTGTAAATTTCGTTCAGAGAGGTTTCCAGAAGCCCCCGGGTTTCGGGCAGGGACCGGATGACGCCGATCGGTACCCGGGTCACGGCGCCCACGCCGCTGAACGTGGAGATGAACAGAAATTTTTCCCACATGGCGGCCTGGATGCTTTCCGGCATTTTTGACCGAATGCCCGCTTCCTTCAGTATGGTGAGAATGTTTCGGGTTCGTTGGGTCGGCGTGTTGTCCAGCTCGCCAAGTGCGATAAACGGTTCGGCACCGGTGTGGCGAATATGGCCCGGACCGCCGATCATGCTCATGATCTTGCAAAGCCCTCCCAGAACATGGTTTTTGCCCAGAATTTCTGCCAGTTGCTCCGGTGCCTCCACCCCGTTAAGCAGCGGCAGTACAACCGTATCCGGGCCGACCATCGGTCGCATGGAATTGGCGGCCTCTTCAATCTGCCAGGATTTGACCGCGGTGATGATCAGGTCGACGGTCCCTGCTTCGGATGGATCATCGGTGCACTGGACCGGATTCAGATGAAAATTTCCTTTAATGCTGTCGACTTTCAGACCTGCTAATTTCATGGCGCGGAGGTGTTGACCGCGGGCAATAAACACGACATCATGACCGGCCCGGGCCAGGCGGGCGCCAAAATATCCGCCGACGCCGCCGGTGGCAAAAATTGCTGTTTTCATGCAAGCCTCCTGAGAAGATAGATATCAGTACGCTGGTGTGGGTCTTCATCCGGCCATTGCGTCCAGGTGACGCTTATGACGCAGTATAAACTTATTCAAAGCGTTTATTCCGGTCAACTGAAAATTTGAGCAGGGTTGTGAAATGGCCGGAATGGCTTTGGAAATGGATGAAAGATCCTCAGAATTGATTTCTGTGAATAAAGGGTCGCATCTTAAATATTTCAGATATGACCCCAAGAAAAGGAGCCTATGAAACATTGTCTGAGTGATATCTGTGTGCTTGAGGTGGGGCAGGTCCTGGCGGCTCCGTATGCCGGAATGATTCTTGGCGATCTGGGAGCGGATGTCATCAAGATCGAGTCTCCCGGTGGTGGGGACAGCGCCCGTCGGACCCCGCCGTTTTTTTATCAGGGGGAAAGCATTTATTTCATGACGCTGAACCGGAACAAGAAAAGCATCGTGATCGATCTGAATCAGAAAGCCGGACGCACTGTGTTTTATGATCTGGTGAAAAAGGCGGATGTGGTGCTGGACAATCTGCGATGCGGCGTACACGAGAAGCTGGGAATTAACTATGAAGAATTGATTCGTCATAATCCGGGCATTATTTCCTGTTCGATAAACGGATACGGCTCTGACACGCCTGACAGCGACAAACCGTCCTTTGACCTGATGGTTCAGGCCAGAGGCGGGGGCATGAGTCTGACCGGTGAGCCCGGGGGGCCGCCGCTTCGAATGGGCGTGTCCATCACCGATCACGTAGCCGGGATCTATGCCGTCGTGGGCATCCTGGCGGCGTTGAACATGCGAAAACAGACCGGAAAGGGACAGAAAATCGAGGTTCCGCTTTTCAGCAGCATGATCTCGCTTCTCAGCTATGAGGCCGGATTCCATCTGTATTCGGGTCAGGTGCCGGAACCGGTGGGCTCCGGGCACCGGTCGCTGTTTCCTTATAACGCGGTCACAACACGGGACGGGCATATTGTTATCGATGCTCATTTGCCCAAATTCTGGTCGGCCCTGTGCCGCGTTCTGGATATCGACGGGCTGGAACACGATGACCGCTTTTCCGCTCTGAACGATCGCAACCGCAACCGGGATCAGTTGCGGGATATTCTGAATAACGCCTTTATTCGAAAAACCAGTCGGCAGTGGTTGGAACAACTGGAAGCCGGCGGCATACCGTGCGCGCCGATCAATGACCTGAAGGCGGCTCTCAGCGATCCTGCTACGCTGGCCCTGGGTATGGTGCCGGAGATCGAGCACAAAGGATTGGGGTTTACGTTTCGCGCTCCCGGAAACCCCGTACGGATGCCCGGTGCAAAGGCCGGAGACTATGGATCGCCTCCGTTGCTCGGAGAGCATACCGAAACGATTCTGAAAGATATACTGGAGTACCGGGACGACGACATCCAACGGCTTCGCCGGGGAAATGTCATTGATGGCTGAATTAAGCTTTTTTACCCGATGGATTTTTTTATCTCGATGATTCCGGTGCCAAGAGGAATCAGCAGCATCACGACTCCCAGCAGGACGACTCCGGTCCAGTTGTACCGGATGTAGACCTGCCCGCTCAGGGTGATGCCGGCATAACCCCCGAGATAATAAAACAGGACATACAGTGAATTGGCCCGTCCGCGGCTGCAGCTCAGTTTCAGGTTCAATGAACCTACCGCTGTGGTATGCACTGCAAAAAAGCCCGCGCAGATTCCCGACAGGCTGAGGACAATTGCCGTCACGGACGGTATCAGAGACACCATGAGGGCCATGCCGAATACCGCTGCCCCGAAGGCCATGGTCTTTCCATTGCCGAACCGGTTGCTGATATTACCGGCCACCGGTCCCATGATGACCCCGATGATATAGGACAGGTAAATCATGGTGATGAGGCGGGTGGAGGCATGAAAATTCGGACCGGCCAGATAAAACGGCATATAATTGAAAACGGATGAAAACACGAAAAAAGAACCAAATCCCACGGAAAAAATTCTGAGCAGATCATGTCGGGAAAGCAGCTTTAAAAAGCCCGGATCGTTGCTGGATGTTGCAGGTTCGTCGGAATCGATGTCTTCCCGCGGCAGCCATTTGACCGCAACGATCGTAGCGATCAGCAGTACGATGGAGGCCGTCACAAAGGCATATCGCCAGTGAAGCGGGGGGTGAATCCATCCGCCGAGCAGGCGTCCGCCGAGTCCTCCGGTAACGGTGGCCGATACGTAGCACCCCATGACCACGTTCAGGCGATGGGGCGGCAGACTTCGACCCAGGTAGGCGGCCAGGCACGTGCTCAGGGCGGGCAGGAAAAGTCCCTGAATAAAACGGGCGGTGATCAGCATGGGCAGGTTCCGTGTTACGGCGCAGAACAGGCCGCATGCCGTAACCATCGATGCGCCGACGATGATGATGGGGCGTATGGACAACCGGTCGGCAAGCCGGCCGAACGGCAGATTTGACAGGGCTATGCCGAGGACAACCATGGAGATCGTCAGCGATGCCATTGTTTCACTGCCCCCGAATTCACTCTGTATGACGGGAAGCACGGGCTGGGTAATGTAGATCGTCGCAAAAGTGGCGGCCACAAGGCTGAATACCGAGATTTCCAGACCGATAGAGGGCGTGTTTTTCATAGTATCTGCTCTGCTCCGAATAGGGGTCACATCTGAAATATTAAATATTCAAATTGAACTGAATATTTAATATTTCAGATGTGACCCCGCTTTCCAGGTTGAAGTTGAAATTGTATTCACCCACCATAGCATGTAAACGATCCGAATCACAAGTTTATGAAAAATTAGCTCATTATATCCTTGTATATAATTAAAAACGTGGTATTATGAATAAAATCGTATAAAGGCCCGTTCTTGATTGGCGGGTCGGTTTCATTCTGAAGGAAAAATCCATTTGACAAAGTGGCAACGCCTGAATTATGAAACTCCGAAAATTATTCAGAAAGGAGTATGTCACTATGGCTAATGGAATTGTTAAATGGTTTAACAGCAGCAAGGGCTATGGCTTCATTGAGCAGGAAGATGGCGGACCGGATGTGTTTGTTCATCATTCCGGTATCAATGCAAGCGGTTTTAAAAGCCTGAACGAAGGCGATCGCGTTACCTTTGATATCGAGCAGGGCCCCAAAGGGCCGGCTGCCGTGAATGTAACCGAAATATAAGTCGTTTGTTTTCAGTTTAAAAAGGGCATTTCGTCGATAGAAGAAGGGATGCCCTTTTTGATAATAAGCCTGACTTTAATCGATTCCTTCCGTACAATCACTTCTTTTAATTCATCGATTCACAGCAACCGGACATTTTTTCCTGCTTTCTTCAGGCATGCATCGTGTAACAAGGCGCCACTCGAACCTTTCTGATATGCCTTACGGAGAGGCTGAGTACAAGGTTCCGATCGCCTCTATCGTGACGCCCAAGGACTGCTCCCGCTGCCATCCGGATGAAGTGACTCAGTACAGCAAATCCAAGCATGCCAATACCATCGAGATTATCTGGAAACTCGATCCCTGGCTGAATAAGGGAATGAATTCGGACAATGAACGCAAGACGGGTTGCCTTAATTGTCATGGGACGGTGATCGCCATCGATGACAAAGGCACCATCGATCCGGCGACATGGCCCAATGCCGGCGTGGGGCGGATCAATATCGACGGCAGCAAGGGGGCCTGCACGTCCTGTCATACCCGACACCGCGTTTCAGTGGCTGAAGCCAGAATGCCCGAAGCCTGTGATCAGTGTCACCTGGGGCCGGATCATCCCCAGATCGAGATATTTGAAGAATCCAAGCACGGCACGATGTATCACGCCTATAAGGACGAGTACAATTTTAACGCTGCCGGCGGCACATGGACAGCCGGTGTTGACTATCGGGCCCCGACCTGCGCGGCCTGCCACGTGTCCGGTTCGGGCAAGGTGCTTACTACTCATGATATGACCGAGCGTCTGTCCTGGGAAACCCAGGCCCCGCTGACGGTCCGGCCTTCCGAATTCAAGCCGTTTCCGGCGCAGACGGAGTGGCCGGCCGAGCGTGAAAAAATGAAAAGCATCTGCCGCCAGTGCCATGGTGACTCCTGGATCAACGATTTTTACGACGGGTTCGATACGTCCGTTCAGGAGTACAATGACCTCTATTTCAAACCGGCCAAAGCGAAGCTGGACGATCTCTGTGAAAAGGGCCTTCTGGACAACACGAAATTTTTCGACGAACATCTTGAGCTGCAATTTTACGAACTCTGGCATCATGAGGGCCGCCGCGCACGTATGGGCTCGATGATGATGGCGCCGGACTATGCCTGGTGGCACGGTTTTTATGAATGCAAGGCCCGCTTGAACGAGTTTATGGAAGAAGCCGACCATGCCATTGAAACCGGTCAAAAGGCCTACGTATATCCCGGTTATCCCAACGCCACCGGAAATACTGCACGGCCCGAAGCGCTGTTTCCGGGAAAAAAATAAATCCTTTCAACCATGAATCAGTAAAAACTCCGCCCCGATGCCTTTGGAGCGGAGTTTTTTTGTTTTCAGGCGGGATGTGTCCGCAACCCACTACGCATAGAATTGCCGTTACAAGAAAATTTCTTATATTTATTACCGCCGTTTTGCTGCGCTCTTTCGAGGCACAGAGATCTCAGAGAATTAAATCGCCGTTTCGAGGCTCTGCGTTTTCTGCGTCTGGAGCGAAGCGGGCGGTAGACATATCCTCTTGTTTTACTTTTATTGATGCTCCCATAAAATGGAGTTGTTGATCGTAATCCCAGGTGCGGGATACGCTCGTCAGACCTCGAACCGATGACAGGGCGTTGCTCACATCTGTAGCCAGTCGGTCAAGGACATCGCTGTTCGGGCCTGAAATCATGATATCTATCGGTGCGCTGATCACAAAAAGCCCCACCCCCACCCCCACCCCCACCGCTCCGATCACCACCCATCGGTATCGTCCGGCAAACCGGTATGCCCCGGTAAAAAAGGGCCGAATCGGTCTGAGCCGGATAGTTGTGAGTTTGTCCAGATATGTTTCGATATACGTTTCCGGGCGTGTTGTTCCCGACAGGCGGGGGGGGGGGCAACATCGGAATCACGGTCACCGAAACCATATAAGACGACAGAAGCGATAAAAACAGCACCATCGCCAGGGGCCTCAGGATTCTCTGGGGATAGCCCCCCATAAACATCACCGGGAACGACACCACCAGCGTTGTGAACGTTTCTGCAAAATCAGCCAGAAATATTTTTCTGGTTCCGGTCAGGGCGGCCTGATGGGGCGAAATTCCGGGCTGTTGAGCATGCCGGTCGATATTTTCAATGACCACGATGGCGTCATCCACAAGCAGCCCCCACCGCCAGAATGATACCGGCCCGGTTGTGCTACGATCGGATCATAGTTAAGAGCATTTTGAAGCGCTTGACGGCCGTTAACGCGTGCGGCTCATTGGCCGGCATGATAAGCATCTCTCCATGTTTCACGTGAAACGGGGTGCCGGATATCTTGATTTCCACCTCGCCGTCGAGTACGTACACCAGCGCGTCAAACGGGGCCGTATGCTCACTTAATCCCTGGCCCTGGTCAAATGCGAATAAGGTAACCGTTCCGGTCTTTTTTTCGATAATTGTTTTGCTGACCACCGCGTTTTCCTGGTAGCTGACTTTGTCTGCCAATGAAGAAGGTTTTAAAGCATCAGACATTTGGATTCTCCTTTCATGATAGGGGGGGGTATTTCTATATGGCGGCGGAAAAGCCTCACGCAAAGGTGCAAAAACAGATAAGAAGGATGTTAATCTTTTCGTGAAACTCAGTATGTCCCGGATATGGCATATCCTCAGCAAATGGCATGCCATATCCGGAGTTATGGTATCACAGGAATCTGATGACTATTTTCCGGCCATCATTGCTTCGATATCAGCCTGGACGTCTCCGATGGGTTTGATCTCAAATTTTTCCACCAGAACGCCGGCAACCGCCGGAGACAGGAATCCCGGCAGGGTCGGTCCCAGGCGGATGCCCTTGACACCGAGGAAAAGAAGGGCCAGCAGGACGGCCACGGCCTTTTGTTCATACCAGGCGATGTCGTAGGAAATCGGCAGATCGTTGATGTCTTCCAGCCCGAACGCTTCTTTGAGTTTCAGCGCGATGACCGCCAGTGAATAGCAGTCGTTGCACTGACCGGCATCCAGGACTCTGGGAATTCCGCCGATGTCGCCAAGGTCCAGTTTGTTGTAGCGGTATTTCGCGCATCCGGCCGTCAGGATAACGGCATCTTTCGGCAGGGTTTCGGCTACCCCGGTAAAATAACTTCTGGCTTTCTGGCGCCCGTCACATCCGGCCATGACGACAAACCGTTTGATGGCGCCGGATTTGACGGCCTCTATGACCTTGTCGGCCAGGGCGAGGACCTGGTTGTGGGCAAATCCGCCGATGATTTTTCCGGTTTCAATTTCCGTCGGTGGCGCGCATGTTTTGGCCAGCGTGATAATTTCTGAAAAATCTTTGGTTCCGCTTTCGGCTCTGTCAGGGATGTGTGTGACACCCGGGTAACCCGTGGTTCCGGTGGTAAAAATTCTGTCCTGATAGGTGTTTTCATTTTTGATGGGGATGATGCAGTTGGTGGTCATCAGGATCGGACCGTTGAACGATTCAAATTCACTGTTCTGGTGCCACCAGGAACCGCCGTAATTACCGACAAAGTGATCGTATTTTTTAAATGCCGGATAATAATGGGCCGGCAGCATTTCGCTGTGGGTATATACATCCACACCGGTCCCCTCGGTCTGTTTGAGCAGCTCTTCCATGTCCTTGAGATCGTGGCCGCTGATCAGAATTCCCGGGTTGGTTCGTACACCGATATTGACCTCGGTGATTTCGGGGTTGCCGTAAGCCGAGGTATTGGCCCTGTCGAGAAGGGCCATGGTATTGACGGCCATTTCTCCGGCCTTCATAACCAGTCCGACCATCTCGTCCACGGAAAGGTCTTTGCAGGTGGAGGCAAGGGCTTCCATGAGAAAATCGTAGATATCGTCGTTTTCAAACCCCAGTATGGCGGCATGATCCGCATAGGCGGCAATACCCTTCAGGCCGATGATCAACAGTTCCCTCAGCGACCGGACATCTTCGTTTTCCGTGGCCAGGATGCCGACCGATGTTGCCTTGGCATGGAATTCATCGGCATCGGTTGCAAACCAGGTTGCCGAGTGGTGGAGGGGGACGTCGAATGCGTTTCCGGTTGGTGATGGTTGAAAAAAGTGCCCGGGCAACAAACAGGCCGGTCTCTTTATCGTGGATTCCCACTTCCGCGGCTTTTTTCGCGACCACGGCAATTCCCTTAAGCGTATAAATCAATACATCCTGCAGGTTGGCGGTTTTCTCGGGCTTTCCGCATACGCCCCGTACCGTGCATCCCTTATTCCCTGCGGCTTCCTGGCATTGAAAACAAAACATAATGTACCTCCGGTATTATAGTTGTTGGATGTTCCTGCGTTGACAGTCGATTGACAATGTTGAGGATACATTAACCGGGATAAGGTAAAGATTCCTTGACCTATGTCAATAAAACAAGTTTTTTACCGGAAATAAAATAATTACCGCCCGCTTCGCTCGAGACGGCGGCTTGGGGCTCTGCGCTCTCTGTCCCTCTTTATGGTTATTGGGTTGCGGGCACGGCTCGCTTTGGTTTTTATCACGCCGGCGAGTATTTTTTCTCCAGCCGGGCGGCCACCAGGCTCATGCTGTAGCAGCAGATGAAATAGAGCACCGCGACGGTGATGTAAATCTCGAAGGGATAGATCATCAGGCGGTTGTTGATGGTCTGGGCCACGGTCATCAGCTCGAACACGCCGATGATGTAAGCCAGGGAGGTGTCCTTGAAGATGGCGATGAACTGTCCCACGATGGCCGGAATCATGATTTTGAGGGCCTGGGGCAGGATGATGTGGCGCATGGTCTGAAGGTAGGAAAGCCCGGAGGACTGGGCCGCTTCGCTCTGGCCGAAGGGAATGGCGCTTACGCCGGCCCGGACGATTTCCCCCAGATAGGCGCCGGTAAAAATGGTAAAGGCGATGGCGGCGCTCCAGAACACGTTGATCTGCATGCCGGTGACGATCGGCGAGAAGAAATAGACCCAGAAAATGACCATGATCAGGGGGTTGCCGCGGATCAACTCGATGTAAAGAATGCAGGGCGTATTGATCAGCGGGTTTTTGCTCATGCGTCCCAGGCCCACTGCCAGTCCGATGAAAAAACTGGCGGAGATGGAGATGACGGCCAGTGCGATGCTCAGAGAAAGCCCGCCCATGCCGTAGAGAATTTCACCGGGGGAGCCGTCGGGGAAGGTCCAGCACAAAAACAGTTTCAGGTGCCGGCCGGCCACGGGCCAGTTAAAATTCATCAGTCCCTTGGCGAGCAGGACGGCGAAGCCAATCAGCGCAATGATAAAAACGATTTTACCCACGACGGTCAGCAGTTTAATGGACTGTTTCAGATAATGCTTTTCCCTGGAAAGATAAATGGTCTGTGAGTCGTCGACGTTGGCGTGGCCGGCCGGTCGGTCGGCAATTTTGTGGATGACGCGATTCAAAGCGGTCCCGATCCAGGCAAAGGGGGTGAACACGGCGGCCAGGAAGCGGTCGAAGCCGTTCAGCCGTTTGGCCGGACCGATCTGCAGGTGATGATTGATGCTGTTCATGACGATGCTGATGATCAGCGACAGGCTCAGGTAAATCACCGTGGCGGCGGTGGTGGCCTCAAATCCCCGGAACGTGAAGGATTCGATTTGCTGGGACTGCCAGCACAACTCCGCCACGCCGATGGTCATGGCCAGCGAGGAATTTTTCATGTTGTTTAAAAATTCGCTGCCCAGGGGCGGAATGATGATGCGAAACGCCTGGGGCAGGATGACGTAACGCAGGGCCTGGACCGCATTGAGGCCCGAGGATTCGGCGGCTTCCGTGTGGCCCTTGGGAATGGCCTGGATACCGGCACGGACAATCTCGGCAATAAAGGCGCTGGTATAAATCGACAGCCCGGTGGTGGCGGATATCAGCTCAAAGTTATGATCATACAGGAACGTCCGCAGGGCTTCGGGCAGCACCATCGGGATGGCAAAATACCAGAAGAACAGCTGAACCAGGAGCGGGGTGTTGCGAAAAAATTCTACGTATGCGGTGGCCGTATAATAAAGGGGTTTGAACCGGGACAGTCGGGCGATGCCGAACAGGGTTCCCAGGATCAGAGAGACCACGGAGCTGATCAGGGAAATATAGATGGTCAGCCAGAGTCCCCGAAGCAGCCAGAATCCGAATACTTCATGGTAGGTGGGGTTTTCTTCATAGATGATGGTCCATTTGAAGTCGTAGCCGAAATCGGCATGCTTGAAAATCAGAAGGACCACAACGGCAAGGGCCAGCACTACGCCGAACTGCTTGATCAGGTAGCGCCATTTTTCATCGGATATCGAGGGAGTCGGGGAATTCGTCATAGGAGTTTTCGCAAATTTTTGAAATTAATATTGAGCTATAATGTATCAAAACCCGGTGCCGGGGCGAAACTGGAAAAAAATGGCTGTTAACGTCATAAGCGGGGCCGGAACGCCGGCCCCGCTTTTGAGAATAGCGATTTTACGAGATGCGGCGTATTACGGCCACATTTCGATTTTTTCGGTCATCGGGAAATAATAGGCCGTATCCGGTCCGTACCATTTGTTGTAAATGGTCATGTACGTCCCGTCTTTCCACATGTCCTGAATGGCAAAATTGATGGCATCACGCCAGGCGCTGTCGTTTTCCGGTACGCCGATGCCGTAAGGCTCGTCGCTGAAAAAGTCGCCGACCAGTTCATATTTTCCGGGCTCTTTGGCGGCATAACCCAGAAGGATGGTGCTGTCGGTCGCCCATCCGGCAACCTTCCCCTGTTTGAGAGCCAGAAAACAGGACGGTTCATCCTGGAAGCTGATAACGTGTTTTGCGGCATCCTTGTCGCCCAGTGATTTCAGCAGGTTGATGGCGTTCTTCTCACTGGTGGTACCCTGCATGGAGGCAATGCGTTTGCCGACAAAATCTTCATGCTTGGTGTAGGCGCCTTTTTTGGCCAGGATTTTTTCACCGTCAAAAAAGTACGTGATGGAAAAGTCGATCGTTTTGTCCCGTTCGCGTTTGTGGGTCATGTTGGCGGTACTTAAATCGATGCGCCCGGACGTCAGGAACGAGATTCGGGTTTTATTGTTGAGTTTGACGCGCTCCAGCTTCAGGTCCTTGCCCATGTAAGTGCCAAGGCGTTTGACCACCTCTTCGGTGATGTCCACGTCAAAACCGACCCACTCATTTTTTTCGTTGAAATAGGCGGCCGGGATGCTGTTGTACATGAGACCGGCGCGAACCACACCGGTTTTCATGACGTTGTCGTACACGGGGCCGGCCTGGCACGGTACGGCAAACAGGGCCGTTACAACAGCCACTGCAGCCACTGCAAACAATTTCGATTTGAATTTCATGTTCAACTCCTCCTTTCAATGGGTTTGTTTATTTTCTATACAATATGTTTCAAATTGCCCCCTGAACTGTATACAGTCCGTTCCGGTTGCATAATCCGGATCAGTGCGACAGGATCTTGCTGAGAAACAAGCGGGTCCGTTCATTTTCAGGATGATGGAAAAAGGCCTCGGGATCCTGTTTTTCGATGATCCGGCCTTCGTCCATGAAAACGACCGTATTGGCCACTTCCCGGGCGAAGCCCATTTCATGCGTGACCACCACCATGGTCATTCCCTCTTTTGCAAGATTGCGCATGACATCCAGAACCTCGTTGATCATTTCCGGGTCCAGCGCGGAGGTGGGCTCATCAAAGAGCATGATTTTCGGGCGCATGGCCAGGCCCCGGGCGATAGCGACCCGCTGCTGCTGCCCGCCGGACAGCTGGGCGGGGTAGTGATGCGCCCGGTCGGGAATCCCAACTTTTTCAAGCAGTTCCATGGCCAGGTGTTCGGCGTCGGCCTGCGGCATTTTGCGCACCTTGACGGGAGCGATGGTGATGTTTTCAAGGGCCGTCATGTGAGGATACAGATTAAACTGCTGAAATACAAAACCGATTTCAGCCCGGAGACGGGTAAGGTTGGTTCGGGGGTCCTGGACGGGCATGTTGTCGACAACGATTTTTCCGGAATTGATCGGCTCGAGTTTGTTGATACACCGGATCAGGGTGCTTTTCCCGGAGCCGCTGGGGCCGCAGATGACGGCAACCTCGCCGGCGGTTACCTGAAAATGGATGTCTTTGAGGACATGCAGTTTCCCGAACCATTTATTGACATTGGTAAAGTGAATCATGAATGACTACTCCTGATAGAGACTTTCGGATTTCAAAGACCTTTCCCGACCTAAATAAACGCTATGGGGTTTATTGTCAACCGATCTGTGGAATTTGAAGTTGTTTCAAACGAAAAATCAGAGGCCTCGGAAGGAATGAATTTCGCTATGCAGACGCGGTATTTTCGAGGTTTCGTATGATCGATCAGAGGCACGCCAGGAATAAAATCCACAAGGACTGCGCAGGATATTTGTTCGTCTCCAAGGGATATCACCGAATGCATACCTGGTTTACCTGCTCTTTGACACCACGCGAAAGTCAGACCATAAGTCAAGCGGAACCTTCTTGATTTTTCCCGGAAGGGCACCCCGGGATCCGGGGGTTCGGACAGGGAATCGATCGGCATGTACTGCCGGGAACGGGCAGGACTCCGCGGGAAAATTTACGAAAATATGGCCGGCGTCAGAACCAAGCCCCCGGGAGGCAATGCAGGCGAATTTAGAATTGAAGCTCCAGTCGAAGGCCAAAAATCGTGGTTTCATTTTCCGGTTCGTACACGAACACTTGAGCGGCGGGAAATCGCCGGATTTCGAACGGGGCCGGATTTGATGGCTCAATATCCCAATACCGCAGGTACATACCCAGAGACAGATCATTCGAATGCCCGACAATTTTTGAAAGGACCAAAGAAAACCCTGCGCCGTAACCGTCTCCGGTATCCTGATCGATGCCGGGATCATTGAAGGCAGGCCTGACGTCACTCAGGCGGCTTTTGACCATTCCTTTCCAGAAAAAGTCATATTCTCCGGCGACCTGCCATGACCATCCGTCGGCATTGAATCCTCCAACGGAAAGCCCTACCGGTGAATACACATACCGGCTCTGCCGTTCATATCCACCGGGATCTTCTGGCTCATTGTTCCGGTATCGATATCCCAGACCGGCCATGGGGGTGAATAAAATCCGGGAGAAAGGATTCATGTCATATGCCGCCACTGCACGCAGTTCGCAAATCCAGTCCGTTGGGTCGGCAACTGCCGGTGTTTCCGACCCGGTCGATCCGTCGCAACTCGGGCTGCCGAAAGTCAATTCACCGTCTGAATGGATCACAACCGGCTCGTTAGGAAAACGATATCCGCATCCGGCGGTGATCCCGTCAAGCAGCCCGTTGATGGCCATGTCGGGTTCATAGTAAACCATATAACAGGTTGTCAGACCCGCGCCGGGATGAAATCCGGGGTCACGATTGAGCCCCGAGGCAGACGCGATCGCGTGTGATATCAGGACCATAACGCATAATGTCAGAAATGCGCAGCGTGTAAATTTCATATGAAACGTCCTCTTGAAGGGGGATTAGCCGTCAATTCTATCAATGGACCCAAAATGACGGGCTGAACGAATGAAAACGCTGTGTTGAGTTGTTGCTGTCCGGAGGTATTTGTTTCTGAATGAACGGGTGTATATCCGGCAATGTCTGTTTTTGTATTCTTGCGTCAGACGAAGATGTCAGGGCCGCAATCCTTCTGATACCCTGACGTGAAAAAATTATGCTGTTTTATGGACGGGCACTTACTATTTAATACCATAAATGGATCTGACCCGGCGTGTCAAGATGGAAACCCGTCATCAGCGGTCGTCAATGATAATTTCCTGCGGAATCAGCGTCATACCGACGGTGTCGAGCACATAAATCCGGTTCGGCTTTCCAAAAACCTGAACTTGAAACAGCAAAAAAACAATGATAGGGTCTTGCTGTTGAATATGGATAATCGATAACGCCTGAAACGACTTACTGAGCGAAATTCAAGCTGACTGCCTGCGGATACTCAAGCTCTATGCGCATTAGGATCAGGGGAACCAGACGTTTTACAGTCGTGCTGACATTACTGCCGATGGTAGTAGCGTGTTGGGCTGTATGCGTCCCTGCTGCTGAAAAAAGCCATAAAGACTTTTATTTTTATTACCCCGACTCCCCGCAAATCAACCTGGGAAGGCTTAAAACCGAAACGGATCTGTTTTTTCCCCGTTCCCGCATGCGTATTTCCTTCCAGCCTTTTGTCAACCTGACGGATTTTAACCGGAAACTTAACAACCGACGCGCCGGATTTGTACTGGCCCCGGAGTGGTATGCCCGGCCGGGTTGTTCCTCTGATTTTGTCGACCGGATCCGGCGGGCGTCCGCAGATCTGGGGTTGGAAATAACAGCCTCTGCCGTCGATCAATCCCGGTTTTTCAAGCGAAGTTTCAACCATATGGCGCCTGACGTCGATGTGTTCCGGGTGCTCGCCGATCCGGTTGTGTATACGCTGGAAAATATTGCATGGTTAAAGGAGACATGCATTCGGAGACAATTGATTTCCATTGGGCAGTCACAAAATCTGGCCCGGTATGGCCTGTTGCTGTCGATACATCCGGATCCCTGCCAGATAGGTCTGCAGGCAGCGTCCATAGCCGGGAATATTTTGGTTTGTCACCAGAAACCAGGCGACCTTGGCGTGGTTCATCCTTTGGGAACCCGAATAGTTCTGAACATGAAAACCGCTCGGAGAATCGGCGTCGACATTTCACCGGCTTCGGTGAACATGGCGACAGAGGAGATCAAATGACGATCGGCACTTCTATAAAAACAGGCGATCATAAAAAAGTGTTCGGTTCCGGGCATAAACGGCTCTCCATCCGGTGGCATCTGATTATGATGAATTTTGTCCTGCTGTGTCTCCTGTTTCCAATGCTCAGCGCCATCCTGCTTCACAGAGAGATGCGGTTTCGTGATGCCTATCTTCAGCGGGCCATTGAACAGAAACACAAGAACATGGAATGCCGAAGCGAGTCCGTGGTTCGCAACCTTGCCCTGAGCGCCGGGAAAGCCGCTGCCGGATATGATTTTACGTTTCTGAACACCATGCTGGCCGATCTGGTTCAACATGACCCGGTGATCACCTATGCCGTTATTATGAACTTAAACGGGTTGGTGTTGGCACACAGCGACCCGGACCGTATCGGGTCCGTGATGACCGATCCCATGGCCCGTAAGGCGCTGGAGATCGTGCAGGAGGAAAACAAAGCGACCGCGGCGAACCGTCAGGAAAATCCGGAACACCGGGTCCGGTTTGTCCGGCAGGCGGATTCGGACCTGAAAAAAGCCTCGCTTATGGAAGCGATCGTTCCCGTCTACAATGGGGGGCAGCTGTGGGGAATTTTAAGATGCGGAAATTCACTGCATCGCTTTTACCGTCAGCTCGCGGAAGTCCAAAAGGAATATGCCGATAGGATGAGAGAATTCAAGATGCATATCCTGACGCTGACCGGTTTGTTTTTTCTGGTGGGAACCGCTGTTTCGCTGTGGTTTACGCGTTTTTTTGTTCGTTCGATCCAGACCCTGGGGGACGGTGTTCATCGGGTGTCCCAGGGAGATCTGAATTATGTCATGGATGACCGGTACCTTCTTTGTTCCGAATTTATCGATTTGTCCCGTTCCTTTAATCTCATGACCGAAAAACTGAAGCGATCCTATGAGGCCCTGGATGGATACAGTCGAAATCTGGAACGGAAGGTGCTGGACAGAACCCGTGAATTGAAGGAGGCGCATGCCCATTTGATGCAGCAGGCGCATGAAGCCGGTATGGCCGAAATGGCTGTGGGGATGCTTCATAATATCGGAAACGCTGTGACACCGGTAAAAGTCGGGACAACACTCCTGTTAAGAGACATTGAGAAAAGCCCGGTTTGCCGGTACACGGACGGCATTATGGAAACGCTGGCGGAGGTGGTGGCTCAGGCGCCGATATCTCCGGATGAAAAGGAGCGGCTGGTTCAGATGATCCAACTGCTGTCCGCGAGCATCCGGGAAGAGTATGGCCGAATTTTTGAAGAGGTCGGAAAGATACATGATACGCATGAGCATATCGAAACCATCATTCGCTTGCGGCTCAGGTATTCCCGGTTGTTGGAAAATCCGGAAGAACTCGATGTCAACCAGGTCGTGGAGGACGCGCTTCGGCTTTTGAAGGGATCTATTTCCAGCCGGTTTGTTCAGGTCGAGAAGCGGTTGGCGCAGGTGCCTTTCATTCGGTTTGACAAGGCCAAACTGATTCAGATCATAATAAACTTCATCAAAAACGGGTATGAGGCCATGGCGCATACCGACGTCCGGGAGCGCCGCCTGGTCCTTTCGACGTATGTTGAAAGCGAATCGGTGGAATATGTGGTGCTGTCCGTGCGCGATACGGGAGAAGGGTTTACTCCGGATGAAAAAGCCCGGATGTTTTCATTCGGGTATACGACGAAAGACAGGGGCTTCGGGTTTGGTCTGCATTCGGCAGCCAACTACCTGATTGCAAACCAATGTCAGTTATCCGCCCATAGTGGCGGGAAGGGAAAAGGTGCCGAATTTGTCGTGAGGGTACCGGTTTCGGCCCGGTCCAGCATTGATGTCCGGGCGAATGATAACAGCGATATGCTGAGGGGAAGAGAGCGTGATGGAGAAGCACAGGCGAATCCTTGTAATTGACGATGATCCTGAAATCTGGAAGGCCTATGAAGCCATACTGTCGGACAAAAACCAATATTTCACTGAATCCGGCCGCCGACTGACAGAATTCATGGACCCTCAGGAGTCGGAAGCTGATGCCGTTGCTGAGGATGCATTTGATGTGAGTTACGCCCTCAGGGGAGAAGAGGGCATTCGGCAGGTTGAGCAGTCTCTGGATGCGGGGCGACCGTTTGCCGTCGCATTTATCGATATCCGAATGCCGCCCGGCATGGACGGGCTGGAAACGGCCCTTACCATTCGCCGGATGGATCCGCAGATTGAATTTGTCTTGGTAACGGCCTATTCGGACCGCTCCCGGGAAGAAATCAGCCGGGAAATCGGGATACCGGGAAAAATGCTGTATCTGAGAAAGCCGTTCGATCCGGATGAACTGACCCAGATCGCCGTATCTTTGACTGAAAAATGGCGGATTTCACGGCAGGAACAGATTTGCAGAAAACAGTTTGAAGCGTTGTTTGACATGGTGCCGGCCGCCATATTTTCCCTGGACGGCAAAGCATGCGTTACGGCCTGGAATCCGGAGGCCGAGTTGATCACCGGGTACGGCGCAGATGAGGTGATCGGAAAGGAATGCTTTATCAGACAAATAGCCGTTCAGCTGCCGTGTGCCCCCCCTTGTGGTGGTTGCTGCATTCATAAGGACTGCTGCCCGGCCGATCGATGCATGGAAATGGACATACTGGACAAACACGGGCGCAAACGAACCATTTATAAATGTCATACCTGTCTGACGGATCATAAGGGAAACATTGACAAAGTCGTCGGCAGTTTCTGGGATATGACAGCCGTAAAGGAAACTCAGGCGAATCTCAAGATATCCCGCGAACGGTATCGAATGCTGGTTGAAAGTCTGAACGACTGGGTATGGGAATCGGATGCCGATGGACGTCTGACATACAGTTCGCCGATGTGCAGCAAAATCTATGGGTACCGGTCGGATGAACTGGTGGGGCTTTCATTGGAGACGGTGATCGCCCCTTCGCATATCGATGCATTTCGGCAGATGCTTCGGCAGTGCGTTGAAACAAAAACCGGATTTCACGGCGTTGAACGCAAAGGCCTGAAAAAAAGCGGTCATTCGATCTATATCGAGGCCGGGGCCGAACCGGTAGTGGATGAGGCCGGCAATGTGAAAGGGTTTTGCGGGATTGACAGGGACATTACCGCGCGCAGGGAGACGGAACTGGAACGGCTGAAGATAATGGATATTCAACGCCGGCGCCAGAAAATGGAGGCCCTGGGCACCCTGGCCGGCGGCATCGCTCACGACTTGAACAATATGTTGACCCCGATTATGGGGCATGCGCAACTGGCCATAATGAATATCAATTCGGAAAGTCCGATACAGGAAAAGCTTCGAAAGATCGTGGTCAATACGGAAAAGGCGGCCGGCCTGATTCGGCAGATTCTGGCATTCAGTCGCAATCAGGCGATGAAAAAAAAATCCGTGAATCTGAACGGCCTGATTGCCGGTTTCAATGATCTGATGCGACGGCTGATCCCGGAAGATATTCAGATGGTGTTGGACCTTTCGAAAGACGTATGGCCTGTGGAAGCCGATCCCGGGCAGATCGAGCAGGTGTTGATCAATCTGGTGGTCAACGCCCGGGATGCTGTCGACCATCATGGGGCCATCGAAATTCAGACCCGAAACAGGCAGGTGCCCGACGGGAGTCTGCGCGATATTGAAAACAAATCCATGGCAGGCGATTTTGTCGTTCTTACGGTCAGGGACAACGGAATCGGCATGGACGTCGCGGATCAGGATCGCATTTTTGACCCTTTTTATACAAAGAAAAAGGATGGGAAAGGAACGGGCCTGGGGTTGTCCGTTATATATGGCATCGTCAAGCAGCACAACGGTCATATTCGGCTTGAATCCGAATTCGGTCACGGCGCGGCCTTTCATATCTATTTCCGGAAGGCGTCGAAACTATCGGAACACGGCCCGGTGATTCCCTGTGCAGAGTCGCCGCCCGACGGAAAGGAGACCGTATTGCTGGTCGAGGACAATAATGATGTCCGAGGCGCTGTCAGTGACGCCTTGACGCATTATGGGTACCGGGTGGTTGAAACCGTCAACGGGTCGGACGCCCTGGAGGCGTTTGAGCGTATCGGTCACACCGTCGATGTGGTGTTGACCGATGTGATCATGCCGGAAGTCGGCGGCCGGGAGGTGGCTCAAGCCGTTCGAAAACGAAATCCCGGATTGCCGATTGTTTTCATGACCGGGCATCCGATGGACCTGAATGAAAATGATATAATGGAAGATCATATTACCGCGATTGTTCATAAACCGTTTAAACCAAAGGATATCACGGAAAAAATCAGGAGCTTGCTGGATAACTTGAGCCGGGGTGACGGAGATGATTCTTAAAAACGTGTTCAATGTGGATGCCCGGGAACCGGCATCGTCTGCCGTACCGGGGGATTTTTCGATGCCGGGACGAAGTGTTCCGGCTGAAATTCGATACGCACTTTGAAAAAATTCTGCGGTCAAAAAAATATTGACTTCAGATTTGTTTGATGTATTTTAACGATCTTTGTTTTAAAAAAACCAATACATATGCTACCGGGCAGGGCGCAAGCTTCTGCCCAATATTTTTCAGGAGGTACTGCGTGTTCTTTGAAGCTGTTTTTCAACCCCAGGAGAAAGCGGATTACAACGACGAAGCCAGATGTCTGATCGGAAAAAAGATAGCGATTCAGGACGGCTGGATTTTGAAGGACGGGCCATATGAAGGCCAGCAATGTTATTATGTGCCGGGAACCCGTGTAGGCGTTATTCCGGAAAGTCATCTGAAGGACATCAAAGACATTCCTTTTGTTCGATGGGACGATCTGCGCACCAGGATCTGCAACGACATAGTCTGATCCTGCCTGTGCGTCGGCATATCTGAATCCGTTTTTTTTTATCTAAAAAATACATATCAGGCACCTTTATCCGAATCGGGGCAATTGCCCCGGTTCGTCATGAAGGGCTTGGTTATCGAATAATTGCCTCTCGCCTTTCGTATGTTTCCTTTTGTCTCACATACCGTTTTTTAAATATAACTGTCATTTTCGTACGAATCATCATTTAAAAACAGAGTGGTTTTTATACAATTAAGGCTTGCCGGGAAGTCGGGGCCGCAGCCCTGACTTCCGGCGCGTTTGTCCGTGACCCTGAAAGGAGCAGCGATGTCTCCGGAAATCTACGGTATTTTCGGCTGTCGAACGGGCGTGCGAATACGATGCGATCCATGTAGTGGACGGACTGACGACCGTGGATTATGAAAAATGTATTGGTTTCGGGTCTCTGCGCCTCGAGCGAAGCAAGAGGTTGAATATGGAAGATAACTTTCAAGGGCGGGTTTTTCAGACAAAGTGAAAGCCGAAATTTCATAAAAGTCTTGACAGCAATTCAAACAATGTTTAAATTGCTGTTTATTAAAACGTTCGTTTGAATTCAGGAGGCATGAATGGAAAATTTGCAGGAAAAAGGGAGCGCCGATACCAAGGCCCGGATTCTGGATGCCGCGGAAAAACTTATTTTCGAGCATGGAGCGGAAAAAACCTCCCTGCGGATGATTACGGCGGAAGCCGATGTCAACCTGGCGGCCATCAATTATCATTTCGGGTCCAAGGACCTTTTGGTGGATGCGGTCCTGGTCCGGTATGTCCGTCCGATCATTGATTCGCAGCTGGCGCGACTGGAACGGGCGGAAGCCGCTGCCGGCGTGAGCGGGCCCTCCCTGAACAATATCATTCGGAGCTATCTGATTCCGCTGATGGAGTTTGTCGAACAAAACCCCCATCATTGTGAGCTGTTCGTTAAAATGGGAAAACCGTTTAAGGACGTAAATCGCATCCGGAACTGGTTTACGGAACTTCACAAGCCTCTCTCGCAACGGTTTGGTGAGGCGCTTCTTCGTGCGCTGCCGCATGTTCCACGTGAAACCGTTCTGGTTCGCATGGCGTTGATGATGAATACGGCCGGGGCTTTTTTTCACACCTGGCAGCTGGAAAATATCGAACACGCATACAATCTTTCAGTTGGCCAGGGAAAACTGCTTGAGTACATGGTGGCGTTTATTTCTGCCGGATTGCGGGGCAATTCCGAAGGTTAAGCATCATATGAATTATCGATAAGGAGATCAAAACAGTCATGGTACGTGTAAAAAGGTGGAACAAAATGAAGTGGATAACCGTCTGGATGGCCTGCGTGACAATGACACTGTCCGCTGCCGTCGCGACAGCGGAGGATAAACCGGCAGGCCCGCCGCCGGCAAAGGTCGTTGTGGCGCCGGTACATGAACGGATGGTTGCCGAAAATACGCTGATTGTCGGCACCCTGTGTTACGATAAGGTCAGTACCCTGTCATCGGAAGTGTCCGGTCAGGTAAAAAACGTGCAATTCCGGGAAGGGGACCGGCTGAAAAAAGGCGATATTCTGATTCGACTCAATACCGATTTCATTGACCGGGATATCCGGCTGGCTGAAATTCGAATTGCGCAAATCGACGTGCAGCTCGAAAAAGTGGAAAAAGACCTGAAACGTTATGAGACCCTGTTCAGCCAGGAGGCTGCCAGCGAAAAGGACTATGACGACCTGGGCTTTACCCGGCAGGACCTGATCCGGCAGAGGGATATGCTCCGGCAGCAACTGGATATCGAGCGGCTGAGAAAGAAAAAAAGCATCATTCGGGCACCGTTTGACGGCATGATCCTCCGGAAGGATGCGGATGTCGGGGACTGGGTGTCTCCGGGCCGATCGATCGCCCGGATCGGCTCTCTGGATAATGTGATCGTCAAAGTTCCCATTGCCGAGGAACTCCTGAAGTATTCGCCGAAGGGGACCGAGGTCGATGTGACGCTGCACGCGCTGGATCGGCATATTACCGGCGCAGTATCGGGGATGGTGCCCATTGCCGATCCGAAGACTAAAAATATCATGTTGAAAATTCAAATGCAGGCAATACCGGAGGCGCTTGAAAACATGTCGGCAGCCGTGCAGGTGCCGGTAAGTTTCAAAAAGCAGCTGAAGCTGATTCCCCGGGATGCCCTCGTGAAATTTCAGAGCAAGGATTTCGTGTACACCGTCAAAGAGGGGAAAGCCGCGATCATTCCGATTCATATCGTTACGTTTGCAGGAGAATACATCGGTGTGGATACCCCCATGATTACGGACGGGATGATGGTGGTGGTGGACGGGAATCAGCGGCTGCGGCCGGACCAGCCGGCAACGGCAGTCCCGGCGGAAACTTCGGACAGGAGCTGATTGAAATTGAGAGTGCAGCGTGAAACCAGGCGTTAGGAAAACAGACCCATGGATTTTATACAATTTGCCGTAAAAAAACCGGTCACCATTGCCGTCGGAATCATTCTGATCGTGCTGTTCGGCCTGATCGGTCTGAATAAACTGCCGGTGCAGCTGGCCCCGGATACCCAGCTGCCTCAGATCGAGGTCTATACCTTCTGGCACGGCGCATCGCCCAGCGAGATAGAAAGCGAGGTGGTCGACGAGCAGGAGGACCGGCTGAAAAGTCTTCAGAATCTCCAAAAAATGGAAAGTTCGTCGTACAACGATTATGCGAAGATTACCCTGACATTCGGTCTGGAAACAGACATCAATACGGCCATGCTGCGGGTGTCCAACAAGCTGGATGAAGTCTGGAGTTATCCGGACAATGTTCAGAAACCGATTCTGAGCAGCTCCGGGGCGTCCAGCCATCCCATCATCTGGCTGCAGCTGAAAATGAAATCCGGCGATCCCAGGGAGATCGTCAAGTACCAGACCTATTTTGAAAACGAGATCCAGCAGTACATCGAACGGGTGGACGGCGTGGCGTCCCTGATGGTGTTCGGCGGCACGGACCAGCAGCTGGAGATCGTTCTGGATCCGGACAGGATGGCCCGGCACAACATTACCATCAATGAGGTGATGGACAAAGTGGCGGCCGCCAATACGGACACTTCGGCCGGCAACCTGGGTATTGACCAGAAAAATTACCGGATTCGAACGTCCACCAAATTTCAGAATGAAACCGATCCATTGGATGTGGTGATTTTCGATGACGGCTACAAGCGGATTTATCTGCGGGATATCGCTACAAGCCGCATCGGATATGAAAATCAGTTTGTGTCCGTAATGGACGACGGCACGGACGGTATCGTCATTGCCGTCAAACGCCAGCAGGGCGCCAATGTGCTGGAAATCATCGAGCGGGTTCGGGCGGTGGTGGACCGGCTCAACACCGAAGTGCTGCCGGAAAAGAACCTGCAGATCAGGTGGAATTACGATGAGGCGCCCTATATTCTCAAATCCATCCGGATCGTCAAACAGAACGTGCTGATCGGCGGGCTTCTGGCCGTGGCCGTGCTGCTGATGTTTCTTCGTAGCGTTCGCTCCACCCTGACCACGGCCCTGGCCATTCCGGTATCGGCTATCGGTACCTTTATGTTTCTGTGGGTGTTTCATCGGAACCTGAACGTGGTGAGCCTGGCCGGGATCTCCTTTGCCGTGGGCATGCTGGTGGACAATTCCATCGTGGTGCTGGAAAATATCGACCGGCACCGCAGAACGGGTAAGTCCATATTGGAGGCCGTGAGCAAGGGCGCTACCGAGGTTTACGGTGCGGTGGTGGCCTCGACGCTCACCACGGTGGCCGTGTTTCTGCCGGTGGTATTCATTCAGCAGGAGGCCGGTCAGCTGTTCCGCGATATTGCCATTGCCATTACCGCATCCATTATTCTCAGTCTGGTGGTGTCTCTGACCCTGATCCCGACGGCCATGAACATTTTATACAGAAATGCCCGCGTTCGAACGGAAAAACAGGGGGGGATTATCAACGCGATCGGAGGTGCTTTCGTGCGCCTGATCATGGCGATTTCCGGAATTTTTCAGAAAAACGCCGTGACCCGGCTGGGGTGCGTCATTGTCTTTACCTCGTTTGCTCTGGCAACCGCCTGGTACCTGATGCCCAAGGCTGAATACCTGCCGCAGGGAAACCAGAATTTCGTCATGAACATTCTGGTGCCGCCGCCGGGTTACAGCTCGGAAAAGCGTCACGAGGTCGGGGACTACATTTACCGTCAGGTCAAACCCTATATCGAAGAAGACGGCCGGGACGGCGTTCCCCAGATCGAGAACATGTTTTACGCATCCGCGGACATGATATCCCTGTTTGGCGCTACATGTACGGACGAGCATGAAACCGAGGCCGGAAAGATCATACCGGCCATGAATCGCATCATTCGTTCCATACCCGGTATGTTCGGCATCAGTATTCAGCCCGGTATCTTCGAGTCTGATCTGGGCAAGGGGCGGTCCGTGGATGTCAATATCTCCGGGGAGGATCTGAACCGGATCGTGGGTGCGGCCCAGGGCCTGTTCGGTGCCCTCGGTCAGGCCGTCCCCGGCAGTCAGATCCGTCCGGTGCCGTCGCTGGAAATCTCCTACCCTGAATGCAACGTCGTTCCCGACCGGCGGAAGCTGGCGGCCAGCGGTCTGACGGAATCGGACCTGGGGGCCTATGTCGACGTACTCATGAACGGACGCAAAATCGATGAATATCGTCCGGACGGCGGCTATCAGATCGACCTGGTGGTCCGGGGCGAGGAAACCGATTTTCAGACTCCGGAAGACATCCTTAACTGCAGCATCGTCAACCGGTACGGTCAGCTGATTCGGATCGGTGATGTGGCCCGCATCGACTATATTCAGGGCATGACCCAGATCGATCGGCTGGAGAAAAAGCGAAATGTGCGCCTGGAAGTCACACCACCGGCGGATATGCCGCTTCAGACCGCTATGGAAACGATCGACGGTATCGTCGACCGGATGAAAAAAGGGGGGAAGCTGGAAGGCCTGGATGTACGACTGGGTGGAAATGCCGACAAGCTGGTGGAAACGCGTCTGGCCCTGCAGTGGAACTTGCTGCTGGCCCTGGCCATTACGTATCTGCTCATGTCGGCGCTGTTTGAAAATTTTTTCTACCCGCTGATCATCATGTTCTCAGTGCCTCTGGCTGCGGCCGGCGGATTTATCGGGCTGATGCTGGTCAACCGGTTTGTCGCGCCCCAGCCCCTGGATGTATTGACCATGCTCGGCTTTATCATTCTGGTTGGAACAGTGGTCAACAACGCCATCCTGATTGTTCATCAATCGCTTAACAACGTCCGGTTTGAAGGCATGGCCGGCATGCAGGCCATCCGCGAGTCGGTGCGGACCCGAATTCGGCCCATTTTCATGAGCGCCTGTACGAGTATCTGCGGGATGCTGCCGCTGGCGCTGTCCACCGGGTCGGGCAGCGAGATGTACCGGGGGATCGGCAGCGTGCTTCTGGGCGGTCTGGCGCTGTCCACCGTGTTCACCCTGTTTGTGATTCCGGCCCTGCTGGCGTTTTTTATCGGGTTTGAAACCCGGCGAGCGAAAAGAGCTGTGAACTGATACGATTGTTGATACAGCGTGTCCATCCAGTCCGGATGGACACGGAAAAGGAATGTGTGATGTTTAAAAAAATACTTATGACAGTTTCCGCAGTAGTGCTGTGCGTCTCCACGGGTTACGGGCTTACGCTGGAAGATCTTCAGAAATCGGCCGTGGCCAACCGGGATATCGTTAAACGATATCAGGCGGATGTCGAAACACGCCGGCAGCAGGTCCGGGAGGTGAAGGGGAATTTTCTGCCGTCGGTGGATGCAGGATATACCTTCAATCGGCTGGATGCCGACGGACTGAATGAATACAGGGAAAACGACACGGCATTCGGTACGGTGTCGTGGAACGTGTTTGCCGGTTTTCGGGATAAGTATAACCTGAAGGTGACCGAGACTTTGACACAGGTCGATGAACTGGCGCTGAGCGCCCTGAAACAGGATATTCAGCTCAACGTCGCCCTGTATTTTCTCGATGTGTATCGGGCCAACGCCAATCTGGAAGTGGCCGAGGACGCGGTCAAACTTTACCGGGACCGATACCGGGACGTCCGGTTGAAGTATAAGGTGGGAATTTTGAAAAAAAACGATGTGCTCAAGATCAAGGTGGAACTGGACAATGCTGTTCAGAATTCCCGTCGGGCCAAAGCGGATCTGGACAAGAGGCTGAACGACCTGAGGCGGCAAACGGGGGAAGAAGTTGCTCTGGGCGCCCTGGATTTCAGCTCGTTTGACTCTCTGCCTGAACTGGATGATCCCGTGCCGTATGAAACCCGGATGCTGCAATGCCGCAGTGAGCTCAATGCGTTGAAGAAAATCAGGGAAGCGGCCGGATACCGCATAACAGCCTCGAAAGCCGATCTGTTTCCCCGGGCCGATCTGTCGGCGACCTATCGAAACAGCCGATACGATGATTATATTATCGGGGATTCCGACCTGCACGAAGATGAGGTCCGGTTTCAGGGGACCCTGTCCATCAACCTGTTTGACGGCATGAAAAAATACGCCCGGATCCGGCAGGCACGGCTCGAGGAACAGAAGGCATCCCACGATCTCCGGGAACTGGAGGATGACCTGACGACCCGTTTAAAAAATACGCTGCTGGATGTGGACGTGGCTTTTGACAATCTGGGCGTGGCGCAAAGCAGCCGGGAGGAAGCCCGTGAAAATCTGCGGGTCACCGACCTGTCGTTCAAGCAGGGCCTCTCCACTTCCACTGATATCCTCGATGCCATCTTTTATCTGTCCCGGGCGCGGTTCAACGTGGTCGATGCCTATACCCGGGTGTTCAGCAGCTATTTTCAACTCCGCCGGCAGGTGGAGGGTTTTGAGGATTATTCCGGCTCATCGCAAGCAGAAAAGAGCTTAGCAGCTGAGCCCTGAAACTCACTGTAACAAAATACATACCGCCCTTTTTTCTCGAGACGCAGATTTTTCTGCGTCTCGAGCGAGCAAAGCAAACGGGCGGTAAAACTGAAACGTTCCAATCAGTGAAATTCGATGGGGCTGTGCCCATGGCGCACGATCTCTCCCTCGATCATGTAGATGACCTCTTCAGCGATGTTGACGGCATGATCGGCGATGCGCTCGATATGACGGGAAATATACATGAGGTTGATCCAGTAGCCCATGTGTTCGGGAGTCCTGTTCATGTAAGTTTTGATCTGATCATAGGCGGCATTGTCCATCCGGTCGATATCGTCATCCATCCGTATCACCTCTTTGGCAACATCCACATCCAGATTCACCAGAGCATCCAGGCTTTTTTTCAGCATGGCGGCGGCCTTTTCCGACATGGGGGTATAGTCATAGGTCACGCGGATCGATGTGTGTTTGAGGATTACGCCCAGCCGTTCGGCAATGTTGGCGGCTTCGTCCCCGATACGCTCCAGATCGTTGTTGATTTTGATGACGGCGATGATAAATCGCAGGTCCACGGCGACCGGCTGATACAGGGCCAGGATTTTCAAACATTCTTCCTCGGTTTCCACTTCCATGGTGTTGATTTCATGATCGGATTCGATGAGCCATCGGGCGGTGGCGGCGTCTTTTGTCTCTATCGCTTTTGTTGCCTTCTGGACCCGTTCTTCGACCAGGGTCCCCAGGGACAGGATCAGTTTTTTTATTTTGGTCAGTTCTTTGTGAAAGTGCTTTGCGGCCATTCAAATTCTCCTCACATTCGTTCTTGATGATCAGCCGGGATAATCAGCCGAATCGTCCGGTAATGTAGTCTTCCGTCTGTTTGAGTCGTGGACGGGTAAAGAGGGTGTCGGTATCGCCGACCTCGATCAGCTTGCCCATGTAGAAAAACGCGGTGACATCCGAAACCCGGGCCGCCTGCTGCATATTGTGGGTGACGATAATGATGGTGTAGTCGGCTTTGAGTTTGTGAATGAGTTCTTCAATTTTTTGAGTGGATATGGGATCCAGCGCCGAGGCCGGTTCATCCATCAGCACAATTTCAGGCTCGACGGCCAGTGTCCTGGCGATGCACAATCGCTGCTGCTGACCGCCGGAAAGGCCCAGGGCCGAATCGTGAAGCCGGTCCTTGATTTCATCCCACAGGGCCGCCTGCTGCAGGCTTTCCTCGACCCGGTTTGAGATAAATGCCCTGTCCTTGACCCCGTTGACTCTCAATCCGTAGGCCACGTTATCGAAAATGCTTTTGGGAAAGGGATTGGGTTTCTGGAACACCATCCCGACGCGGCTTCTCAACGTGACCACGTCCATTGACGGATCGAGGATATTCCGGTCGTCCAGTAAAATTTCCCCTTCGGCCCTCGAGATGAAAATCAGGTCGTTCATTCGGTTCAGACATCTCAAATAGGTGCTTTTGCCGCAGCCGGAGGGTCCGATCAATGCGGTGACCTGGTTTTCATACACGTTCAGGGAGATATCGGTCAGTGCCTGGAAATCTCCATAATAAAAATTTAAGTGTTTTGTTGAAATCTTCACGTTTTTATTCATATTCGGAACCTGTCATTTCAATTTTTTCCTGAGATGGGATCGATAGATGATAGCCAGCAGATTCATGCCCAGCACCAGCACGATCAGCACCAGGGCAGTACCGTACTGCAGGTGTCGGGTCGCCTCAATTTCCGTTCCGGCGGTAGCCAGCACATATATATGATACGGCAATGCCATGATTTCATCAAAAATGGAGGACGGAAGGTGCGGTGTGAAAAACACGGCAGCCGTAAACATGACCGGGGCGGTTTCGCCGGCGGCCCGGCTGATGCCCAGGATCACGCTGGTCAGAATGCCGGGCATGCCGGCCGGAAGCACCACGCGAAATATGGTTTGAAGCTTTGTGGCGCCAAGCGCCAGTGATGCTTCCCGATACGTGTCGGGCACATTCCGAAGCGCTTCTTCGGTCGCGCTGATGATGACCGGCAGAGACATGGCCCCCAGGGTCAATGAACCGGCGATAATACTGACGCCCATTTTCAGGTAGATGACAAAAAACGCCAGACCGAACAGCCCGAACACCACGGAGGGAACCCCCGCCAGGTTGTTGATCCCGAGGCGGATAATTCGAAGGGTTTTGCCGGTGTGCGCGTATTCGCTCAGATATATGGCAGATGCTACACCAATGGGAAACGCGACGACGATGGCTCCCAGGCTCAGGCAGATGGTTCCGACGATACAGGGAAGAATACCTCCCTTTGTCATGGAATCCATGGGGGGTTGTGACAGAAATGTCCAGTTGATCGCTTTCCAGCCGTTGGCGACCATGAAGTATACAACAATGAGAAGTGCGGCCGCGTTGATCAGTGCGGACAGTCGGAATCCGCCGAATACGAGCTTTTCCAGAAATTTTCGACGCGGATGAAGATAATAACGGGGTTTTGTTTTTTCTGGTTGCTTCGAAACCCTGTCGGCGAGGGGTTCGGTTTCCCGGAAATTTCCGTCCGAGCGGTTCGAATCCCTGAGAGTTGTCGATATGTTGATGGATGTTGTATGAGGCATGGCCAGTTTATTCCAAAAATTTAATTTGTTTAGATTTTTAATCTGTTAAAGGCCGTCAAAGAAACGAGAATTATTTATATCGGAAATATTCATTAAAACAAGCATGTGTACCGGTTCTGTTTTACTTTTTAAAGCGATGCCTCTCCGGTCTGTTTGTATTTATGGGCGATATGGTCTGCAATCAGGTTGAACATCAGGGTGAACAGAAACAGAACGATACCGGTGGCAAACAGCGCGTAATAATGGTCTCCTCGAAACGGGGCTTCGGCCATTTCTGCGGCGATGCTGGCCGGCATCGGACGTACCGGGTCAAAAACGGATTCGGGTACCATGGCGGCACCGCCGGCCACCATCAGAACGACCATGGTTTCGCCGATGGCCCTGGACATACCGAGAATGATTCCGGTGCTGATGCCGGAGATCGATGCCGGTAAAATGACTCTGAGGATTGTCTCCAGCCGGGTGGCACCCAGGGCCAGAGAGGCTTCCTTAAGGCTGACGGGAACGCTGTAGATTGCATCTTCCGATATGCTGCAGATGGTGGGTATGGACATGAACGCCAGCATCAGGGCCGCGTTGAATAAATTCAGACCCGTGGCCACGCCGAATACGTTCTGCAGAAACGGAGCGACGATCACCATGCCGAAAAAGCCGATAACGACCGATGGCAGTGCGGCCAGCAGTTCGACAATGGGTTTGACGATTTCCCGAAGCCGTGACGAAGCGATTTCAGCCAGATAGACGGCGGTCATGAGGCCCAGAGGAATGGCAATGACGGCGGAAACAAGGGTGACCAGAATCGAGGCGAAGATCAGAGGGAATATTCCGAAATCCGGGGGATCTGATGTCGGATACCAGTAGTGACCGAATACGAAATCCTTGACGGATACTTTTTCAAATATGGGAATGCCTTCCCTGAACAGAAACAGAACGATCAGAAGAAGGATGATGATGCTTGCGGTGGCAATGGTGAAAAATACGTACCGCATCAAGCGTTCTTTGAATAGTCTTGGCAGCAGCATAAGCGCGGTTTCTTTTTTTGAAATATTGGCTTGGAATATGTTTTACCCGCCGGTTTATACCGGCGGGTGAAACGAACTGTGCAAATGGAACCTGCAAACCGTATGAAGCATATCGGCTTTAGAACAAAGGAACAAAACCGGCGTCTTTTACCAGCTTCTGACCTTTTTCCGGATGTGTTACGTAGTTGATGAATTTGGCGGTATCGCCCTCAGGCCACTTGTTCGTAAACATGAACAGGGGCCGACTGATCGGAAACGATCCGTCCAGTGTGGTGCCGACCGACGCTGTGACACCGTTTGCCGTCAATCCTTTAATGGAGCTGTTCAGATAGCCGATTCCTACATAGCCGATGGCGTTTTTGTTTTTGGCCACGGCCTGGCCGACCGCACCGTTGGATGCCTGAAGCAGGGCGCCGGGGAATACCCGCTCTTTTTTCATGACTTTCTTTTCCCAGACTTCATAGGTGCCGGAGGAGGTGTCCCTGGAGATGACCACGATCTTGCGGTCGGAACCGCCGATTTTTTTCCAGTTGCGGATTTTACCCATGTAAATATCTTTCAATTGATCCAGGGTCAGATCCGATATCGGATTGTCGGGATGAACAACGGGAACGATACAGTCATAGGCAACGGCGAACGGGACCGGGTAAACGCCTTTTTCCACGGCGAGCTTTATTTCCTTGTCCTTGATGAAGCGGGAACTGTCGGCGATATCCGTGGTGCCGTCGATAATGGCCTTGATACCGTTGCCGGAACCGCCGCCGGAAATGGAAATGCTGGTGCCCGGATTGTCTTTCATATAGGCTTCCGCAACTTTCTGCGCGATGGGAAGGACAGTGGTCGATCCCTTGATTACGATGTTGCCGGCAAGGGCCGGTGCGGCGAACAATACGGCAACCGCCGTCAAAATGGCCATGCTGTAAGTGATTCGTCTCATCATGTTAAAGTCTCCTCTTTGTTTTTGTTAGATTGATGTTACACGATTAAGATTGCATTATAAAAATATTAGAAAACTGTTAGTCGATAAAGAAAATGAAATAAGCCCGTAAAGACAAAAGGTGCGGGGATAAGGTCACAAACCGCCTGTATTCAATGTGTCATCCGGTCAGCCCGGTAATGTGTGAAATCGATTTACTCAGGAAGATAGTCATAATATATTCGTATTGTGTTAAGCACCTGTTAGAAAAAAATAAAAACATTATGATGGCAGGGGCTGTTTCTTGACGGATTTGTCATGCCCTGGCATCGCACAGGGGTTGATCGCGATTTGTTTGAACTCGCTTTCTTTGGCAAGCGTTTTAGAGTCCGCGATCAGGTTGCTGATTTTTTCAGTGGTGAAAATTTCGCTCCGACGGGCCGGAAGTTCAATCAATACCATGCTGACGGTGATCAACGGGAATTGTTTCATGCGATTGTCGCGTCCTTTGGCACGGATGAAACCGGCCTTGATGGTTTCCGGGTCATAGAAGCTTTCGGCATCTTTTTTGAACTGTTTTTGGAGATGGGTTGAGAAATCAAGGACCTTTTTCGTGTCTTCTCCCTGAATCCCCATGAAAAAATCATCCCCACCGATATGACCGGCAAATCGATTGGGTGAATTGCAAAGGGCCTTCAGCTTTTCGGCGAAAAGAAGAATCATTCGGTCTCCGAGGCGAAATCCGTATGTGTCGTTGTAGGGCTTGAAGTTGTCAAAATCGAAATAAGCCAGATGATACCCTTTAGGGGTGTCCTTGAGGGTTTCGGACACGTATTCATGGATCAGGGTGTTGCCCGGCAGTTTGGTCAAGGGGTTCTGCTCCCTTGCGACCTTCAGGTTCTTTTCGTTCAGGACCCGGAGAAGGGAATGAGCGCTCAGAAATCCTGCGTATTTTAATTGGTCAACAATGAGAATGCCTTCCATCTCTTCGTTTCGGGTATAGATTGATAAAATTTTTTCAACGGAGGTATGAATATCGGCGATGGGGAATCTGGATACGAATCGTGAGATATCTTTCCCGAAAGAAGGATTCTGCAGCAGTTCCCGACCGTAACGTGAATACGCATAATCCTTGAGGGCGTATTCACGGATGACGCCGATGGGCTCCTCGCTGTTGTTGACAATCGGAAAAAAGGTCGCTTCCTTGTGTTGGCTGAATTTTTCGTAAATTTCGAATATATCCCTGTCCTCAGGGATCGGTACGATAAACTCCATTTCGCGGTCGATGAGTTTCCGGTCGTCCGTGTTTCGGGTTCTTCGATCGGAACGCGTCAACAGAAACACATGTTCGTATCGGTTTTGCAGAAGGTCCTCACGGCATTCCGGCTTCTGGACCAGATATCCCTGCACCAGGTCACAGCCGATTTCCCGGCAGGCAAAAAATTCTTCCTTGGTTTCGACTCCCTCGGCAATGACCAGGCTTCCGATCAGATGCGTTAGGCTGACGATGCTGGTGGCAAACATCATTTTTTTTGAATCCGATGAAATGTCCTGAATAAAGAACCGGTCGATTTTGACTACGTCAGGTTCCGTATAATAGAGAACCTGAAGCCCTGAAAACCCCGTACCAAAATCATCGATGGCGATTTTGAATCCCTGGGATTCATATGAATTCAAGGCATGAAACGAATTGTTCTCGTTTTTAAGTTCGTGGCGTTCCGATATTTCAAAGCAGACGCTGTTTTTGGGAAAGCTGTATTCTTCCAGTAATCGGACCGTGCTTCCGGTTTCGTAGTCTTCGGATTCCAGTATGCGGTTGTCCAGATTGTAAAACAGTTTTACGTCTTTTTTCCATGGCAGCTTTGAAAATTTTTCGATCGCCTTGCGGCGAAGCGCCAAATCCACCTGGTGCAGGACCCGCTGGTCAAACGCCTGGTCAAAAAAGTCCTGTATCGAACGAAACCCGATGGTTTCCCATTTTCTCAGCAGGGCTTCATACCCGTAACAAACACCTGTGTGGATGTTGACAATCGGTTGAAACGCAAAGTCGACGCGGTTCACATAGTCAATCCATTCCGGATCTGTCAGTTGAACCATACTAAAAATCTCCCGCATACATGAAAGGTTGCATTCCGGTATGTGAGCCGTGGCAAAAAAGTGTTATTTCAAAATCGGATTTCAAACTTTTTTGCCTCCAGGCCACCGGTTAATATCTTCCCGGTGTTAGCGGCGTGCTGGCTAATGGTTAGATATTGGTAAAAGAACAGGTGCGCGGAGAAAAAACACCTTTTGCGTTTTCAGCTTCTTTGCCCCGGAGCGAAGTGGACCGCAGCCTGGTTTCCGGCGGGTCGCCCCGGAAGGGCTTCAGAGAAAATCCGTGAATCCGAAACGGTGAATCGTTTCATCCACCGGGCCACATTCATGGGGATGCGGGATGGTCATGATTTTGGCAGTTGAATCGTAAATGTAGTTCCCCTGCCCGGAGTGCTTTCTACGGTAATGTGGCCTCCATGGGCCTGAACGGTGTGTTTGACGATGGACAGCCCCAGCCCCGTACCGCCTTCTTTCCGGCTTCTCGCTTTGTCCACGCGATAAAATCGTTCAAAGAGTCGGGGCAGGTGCCGTTTGTCGATACCGATGCCGTGATCCCTGAAGTGAATCAATACATTCGATTCAGATTCACTGACGTTGATGTGAATATCGCTGTTGGAGTTACTGTATTTGACGGCATTTTCGAGAAGATTGACAGCGGCCTGCTCAAACAGCGGGGGATTGATCCGCGCACTGATCCGGTCATCACAGTTTACCTCGATGAGGATGTTTTTTTTGTCGGCCCCGGCACGGCTCATTTGAACGGCATTGCACAGAACATCTTTCAACCGGGTTAATTCCAGGGGAATGTCTTCGGCCTGTTCGATTCTCGACAGTGCCAGGAGATCTTCGACAATCTGATTCAACCGACCCACGTGCCGGTCGATAATGCCCAGAAATTTTTTGAGAGATTGCGGATCCTGATCGTTCCCGTGAAGCAGGGTTTCCACAAATCCTTTGATGGCGGTCAACGGCGTTTTGATTTCATGAGACACATTGGCGGCGAAATCACGGCGGATATTTTCAAGCTTTCGGAGTTTGGTGACGTCATTGACAACGATCAGACAGCCGATGGGTTCATGGACCGCATCGTAAAGCGGCGTGCTGTACACATGAAAGATTCTTTCGCCGTTGAGCTGCAGGGAGATGTCGTCCTCCTGATTCTCAAAGCCGGACAGCGCTGTCCGAATAAACCGTTGAAACTCGATATGGCGAATAATTTCCTGGATCGTTCGTCCCTGATACGCTGCAACGGACGTGCGAAACATGTTTAATGCGGCCTTGTTCATGTTGATGATGCGTTCATCGCGGTCAACGGCGATAACACCTTCCACCATACTGGACAAAACCGCTTCCAGTTCATTTCTCTGGCGGATCACTGTCCGGATGCGGGCTTCCAGTTGCCCGGCCATATGGTTCAGGGTTTCCGACAGGCTGTTGATTTCCTCGACGTTGATTTTCGGGAGCTTCAGCGCCAGGTTACCCTGTGCAAATTCCAGTGCGCCGCGTTTGATCTCCTCGATGGGGCGGCTGATGCGCCGGGAGATAATCAGGCTGACAACCGCAGCAAATATGGCTGTGACAAGTCCACCCAGGGCGATTCGAATGCGGATGGCACTGGTGATCGCATCGATGGAAGTCAGCGGAAGAGACGTGCGCAGCACCGCCGCCACCCGGGTGTTTTGAAGGACCGGTATGGCGACATAGATCATATTCTGTCTGAGGGTCCAGCTGTAGCGTTTTGAGGAGCCGATCCGGCCCGCCATAGCTTCGATGATTTCCGGTCGATCCGAATGCAGTTCCATTTGATCAGGATCTTTTTCCGAATCTCCCATCACTTTTCCGGAGCTGAGGATAACGGTCATGCGTGTGGCGCTGCACAAACCGATTTTTTTTGAAACGGCGTCAAGTTTATCCGGATCCGGTGGAAAGAGGTGGGGCCGCACCTGCGTTTCTATAATGCGGGCCCTTTGAACCAGATCGTCCCGGATCTGCTGGACCGCAAAATGGTGAAGCGAATTGGACGCATAGAAACTGACCGCCAGCAGAGCCACCAGAGTGATAAGCAGGTAAGAGGGGTAAATCTGCCATATCAGCCGTTTCTTTTTTTTCATGAGCGTTCCCTGAACCGGTATCCGACCCCGCGGACGGTTTCGATAAGTTTTCCGGAGGTGCCGAGTTTTTTCCTCAGGCCGACGATCTGAACGTCCACGGATCGATCCGTGACCGGATAATCATCACCCCGGACGGCATCTACGATCTGGGAGCGGGTAAACACCCATCCGGGCCGGCGGGCCAGAATGTAAAGAATTTCAAATTCGGTAAATGTCAGATCTACGGGGCTGCCTTGAATAAATACGTTGCGTTTGCCGGGATCGATCAGGATCTCGTGGATCTGAATGGTCTGAAATTCTTCAGCGTTTTCTTTTATCTGCCGTCGGATCACGGCTTTTGCCCGGGCAATCAGTACCCGCGGACTGAAGGGCTTGGTGATGTAATCATCCGCTCCCAGCTCCAGGCCGGTAACAATGTCGGTTTCTTCACCTTTGGCCGTCAGCATGATGATGGGTATGCTTTGAGTATCCGGCTGACGTTTTATCGCCTTTGTCACGTCCAGACCGCTCATGCCCGGAAGCATCAGATCCAGGACGATCAGATCGGGATGTTGAGAACCCGCAAGAATGAGGGCCTTTTCTCCGGTTTCAGCGCAGATGGTCCGGTAACCTTCCTTTTCGAGATTGTAGCGGACCAGTTCCAGTAAGTCTTCTTCGTCGTCGACGATCAGTATTTTTTCTTTTGCCATGGTTTCATCTGTCAATGTCTGGGTTAAGGGTTCAGATAGTGCTGTTATCCAGAGCGTCTCTCAGGGTTTTGCGTATCAGGTCGCGAACCCGCCTGAATACGATCAGAACCTGGTCGCGGTCTCCTTGGGCACGGGCCGGATCGGGGAAACTCCAGTGAAGCGTTTGAGTCGGACCGGGAAACACCGGGCAGGTCTCCCGGGCATTGTCGCAGACCGTTATAACCCCGTCAAAGGTTTCATCGGTCAGATCCTCAACGGATTTGGAAACGTGCCGGGAAATATCGATGCCGATTTCTTTCATGACCTCGATCGCCGTGGCGTGTAGAGTCGTCGGATGGGTGCCGGCACTGAAGACCTCGAAACGATCGCCCGCCATATGGCGCAACAATCCTTCGGCCATCTGGGATCGGCAGGAGTTGCCGGTGCACAGGAACAATACCTTTTTTTTCAAGGTCGAATTCCTTTCGGTAAAAACGGGTATGTTTGATTCCGGCTATCGTACGCTGATGCGCATTAATTTTATAGTAGCAGAAAGTTAGGGTTTTGTTAAATAGGGAGAATGAGAAAAAATTTATAAAGACGGTCACCGCCTTACCCGTTGAATCCTCTTAAAAAAACAGGAATTTTTTATGCCGTTTGTTTTTACCGCCCGCTTTGCTCGAGACGCGGAGAACGCAGAGCCCCTCGACGGTGATTCTGAGCTCTGCGTTCTCTGTGCCTCGAGAGAGCGAAGCGAACGGGCGGTAGGAAAAAAAAGAATTTTTTTAACGGAAATTCCATGAGAATTGGGTTGCGGGCATAGCCCGTATTAGTGTTTTATCCGGTGAAGTGAATCCGGAAAAACAGCGCGTAGAGCACCGGCACCACGATCAGTGTGAGCAGGGTGGCAAACAGCAGGCCGAACATGATGGTGACCGCCATGGCGCTGAACATCGGGTCGGTCAGCAGCGGCGCCATGCCGAAAATAGTGGTGACCGACGCCATCATGACCGGGCGCATACGGCTGATTGAAGACTTGATCACAGCATCATACCGGGGGGTGCCGGCATGGATTTCCACCTCGATCTGGTCGAGCAGCACCACGGCGTTTTTGATCAGCATGCCAAAGAGGCTCATGGCGCCCAGAAGGGCCATGAAACCGAAGGGCTGGCGGGTCAGCACAAGCCCGGCGGTAATTCCGATCATGGACAACGGCAGAATGAGAAACACTATCAGCGTCTGGCGAATGCCGTTAAACAGGCCCACCACAATCAGAAGCATGGGGATCAGGGCGGCCGGAAGATATTTATAGACCGATGATCTGGACTCGGCGGACTTTTCAATTTCCCCACCCCATTGCAGGGAATAACCTTTTGGAAGCGGAATCGCTTCGACCTTTGGTCGAAGTTTCTTCAGCAGTTCGACGGCCGTCATTTGGTCTTTCGGATCGCATTGCGCCGTGATCGTACGCCGGCGGTTTCTGCGCCGAATGATCGGATCTTCCCATTTCAGCTCGGCCTTGCGGATAATCTGGCCCAGAGGAACGCTTTTGGGTCCGAATCCCCATACCGGCACTGCTTCCAGATTGCCGACATCTTTGGTTTCGGCATCGGGCGCTTTGACCAGTATGGGCATCTGTTCGTTGCCTTCCCGGTAATAACCGACCGGTGCGCCGGTCGTCATCCGGCGAAGAGAAGCGGCCATGTGCTGCCTGGAAACAAGCGCTCTGCGGGCACGGGGTTGAGAAAAATCCGGGAACCAGACTCCGCTCTGCTGACGCCAGTTGTCCCGGATATGATGCGCATGAGGATTTTCGGCCATGACGGACTTTGCGGTTTCGGCCAGGGAGTGCAGAATGTCCGGGTTCGGTCCGCTGAAGCGTGCTTCGATTTTAAAGGGCGTGGACGGTCCCAGGGGATACCGTCGGACACGGGGTTCGGCCTGGGGAAAATGGTCGTAAAGATAATTTTCCACGAGCGGAACCAGTTTGTCAATGGTTTTGCGGGAAGACACATTGACGATGACCTGACCGTAGCTTGAATTTACCAGTTCGGGCTCATACGGCAGGTAAAACCGCGGCGGCCCGGCGCCGATACAGGTGCCGACACTCGTTACTTCAGGAAACTTTTTCAGAAAATTCTCTACGGATATCAAATCATCGGACACGTTCTGAATGCGACTGCCTTCCGGGAGCCAGTAATCCACCATGAATTGAGCGCGCGTGGCCGGGGGAAAGAAGATATTTTTGACATAGGTGAATCCGTAACCGGATCCGGCCAGCAACAGCCCCATCAGGAGGATAACAAACGTTTTGCGGTTCAGGGCGCGTTCGAGCAGCTTACGGTATCCCTGGTAGATGCTGCCGCTGTATGGATCCACATCTTTGCGTGATGGTTTGATTTTGAGAAATTTTTCACAGAACACCGGCGTGGCACACATGGCCAGGACCCAGCTGATGAGCAGAGAGATGCCGACGACCTGAAACAGGCTCTCACAGTATTCGCCGACGGCCCGGTCAGACAGATAGATGGGCAGAAAGGCCAGTATGGCCGTCAGCGTGGCTCCCAGCAGGGGCCATGCCGTGGTCCGGGCCGGATCGATAACGGCCGTGCGCCGTTTTTCACCGAGTTGCAGGCGCACAAGGGAGCCTTCGGTAACCACGATGGAATTATCCACCAGCATACCCATGGCGATGATCAGGGCCCCCAGGGAGACACGCTGAAGATCGATGCCCATCAACAGCATGACGATAAATGTTCCCAGTATGGATAGTATCAGGCCGCCGCCGATCAGAAGGCCGCTGCGAAGTCCCATGGTCAGAAGCAGAACACCGATAACGATGGCGACCGATTCCATCAGGTTGGTGATAAACCGGTTGATGGAAATCCGGACCGTTTCGGACTGAAAGGAAATAATTTCGATATCCAGACCGGCGGGAAACTCCTGCATGAAGTGTTCGAGTTTTTCCCGGACCCCTTTGCCCATGTGGATGACATTGCCTCCGGCGACCGTGGAAATCGCCACGCCGATGGCCGGTTTGCCGTTAAACCGCAACAGAGTGGTCGGCGGGTCCAGATACCCGTGGCGGATATCCGCGACATGCTTGAGCAGGATGAGTTCGTCGGGCGAGGTGCCGGAGATGACCATGTCTCCGATGTCATCCAGGTTCTGGAACGTTCCGGACGGGGCCAGCCGGATCCGTCGGCTGTTCAGATCCAGAGATCCCGGATCGATCACCATGTTCTGGTCCCGGAGTACGGCAACAATCTGATCCGGACGTATTCCCAGCTCTGCCAGGCGGCTGCGGGATATCTCAACGAAAATACATTCCCGCTGGGTGCCCCACAGCTCAACCCGCGCCACGTCGGTGACCAGAAGCAGTTCCCGCTGGAGGATGTCCGCATAATCCTTGAGTTCGGCATAGGAAAATCCATCCCCGGTCAGGGCCAGGAAAATGCCGTAGACATCCCCGAAGTCGTCCCGGACTACCGGGCGTTTTGCCCCGGAAGGCAGTTTCGGTTCAATATCGTGAATTTTTCTTCGGAGCTGGTCCCAGACCTGCGGAAGTTTATCGGCCCGGAAGGATTCCTTGATATCCACGAATACGATCGAGAGTCCGGCTTTTGACATGGAGCGGATCTTGTCAAGTTCGCCGAGCTGCTGGACCGCTTTTTCAACCACGTCGGTCACCTGCTGCTCCACCTCCGCGGGGCAAGCCCCCGGATACTGCGTGACAATCAAGGCGGTTTTAATGCTGAATACCGGATCTTCCAGTTTGCCAAGGGAAAAATAGGAATATATGCCGCCGATGAACAGGAAAACGATGCTGCAGATGATAAAGGTTTTGTGTCTGATGGAAAATGCGGCAAGATTCATGACCGGCCCCCTTCATGGGACCCCGTTACGGATCCAATCGGCCGGACGGATTCATCGGGGCGCAGATAATTCGCACCGGCGATAACGACCCGGTCTCTGGGCTCGAGGCCCTGTATCACGCGGATTCCGCCTGAGGTGAGCGCGCCGACCGTAACGGCTTTTTTACGGACCGTACAGCTGTCCGGATCATATGTCCAGACAAAGTGGTTGCCGTCGATGGCGGAGACAACCGCCTCTACCGGAATGAGAAAACCCGGGGGTTGAGCATCGGAAGGTGCTTCAAACGTGAGGGAAGCCGCCATGCCCGGACGAATGCCCGCAGTGTTTTGAGCCGGGCGGATGGTTACGGTCATCGGGTAGGTCTGGTTGGATAACCGGGGAGTTTTTCCGAGTTCCTTCAGGTCGGCCTTAAAATGTTTGTCGGGCCAGGTGTCGAATTCGCAGATAAAATTCCGAAAACCGGATTCAAACCGTGTCAGTTCTTCCGGAATGCCGACGGTTACGTCCATCCTGGAAACATCCTGCAGAACAACGATCGGGCGGCCGGCCTGAACGGTTTCAAAATTTTCGATCAGTTTCCGGGCGATGTATCCGGAGAAAGGGGCCGTGAGACGGGTATCGGCCAGGGCGTTTCGGGCTTCCTTCAATTGCGTGTTCAAGCCGGATATACGGGATTCCATGGCTTCGATATTTTCACTGCGTTCGCCTTTCCGGGCTTTTTGCAGCTGTTGGGAAAGCGCTTCCACCCGGGCGGCGGCGGCATCATAGGATGCTTTGACATTATCGAACCTGGCTTTGGCCACGGCCTTTTCCCGGTACAGGTTCCGGTAGCGGTGAAACATCAGTTTCGCCTCGGTTTTCTGTGCCTCGGCGGCGGCGATCTCTGCTTTCAGCGATGCTATATCCTCGGTTCGGGCACCGCGACGCATGGCCTTCAGTTTGGCGCCGGCCTCATCCAGGGCCGATGCCAGTCGTTGAATTTTCAACTGGTAATCTCTGGGATCGATCCGGGCGATCAGGTCGCCCTGCTTGACGTATTGGCCGATTTTCACCGGCAGCTTCTGAACCGGCCCGCTGACCCGGAAGGAGAGACGGACTTCCCGGGACGCTTTGCTGATGCCGGGAAACGATATCGTACGGGTACCGGTTGGGGCGGTGATCTGCATGATTTTTACCGGCCGTGGTGTTTCTCCGGCTGTATTCCGGTCCGGTTCCGAAGCCGGACCACAGGCCGCCAGACCCGTTAGTGTGCAGATAAAAATCCATTGATATGCCGAATGAAACACATAGCGATACATGCCGTGCATGATATATAACTCCCTGTTTATGAAGGATAACGGTTCAGTATATTTTTACCGCCCGCTTCGAGTGAGTAAAGCGAACGGTTGGTGCAACAGAATAACAAAGAACCCAATGTCTTATTATGGTTCATGCAGTTGCCGCCCGACTGCCCGTTCCAGCCGGCCCAGCGAGATCAGGTAACCGTACAGCGCGTTGTAATGATTGGTCTGGGCCTGGGTTAAAAAAGTCCTGGCATCGAGAACGTCGGTAGAGGATGCAATGTGTTGTCGGTACTACAGCTGGGTGATGCGCCAGTTCTCTTTTGCCTGTTCCATAGCGATTTTGGCGGTCTGGATGTTTTTTCCAGCGACCTGAAGCGTTGCAAGCGCATCTTTTGTTTGAAGCCGGACCTGGTTTTTCACGTCGTTGAATTTTTCCCGGACCGATTTTTTTCGATGCCGCCGGACCGACACATCGGCCCGGGTTTTGCCCCATTCAAAAAAAGTCCATTCGGCCTGCAGTCGTATGCTTGAATTGTAGCGATTGCTGTAGTCGTTGATGTCGGCCTCGGCATTTTTGCCGGTCTGCTCGTAGCGCGCCGCCAGTGAAACAGTCGGATAAAAAGCGCTTCGGGCCAGCTGGATGCCTTCATCAGATTGCCGCAGGGCCAGCTCCAGCAGCTGAAGTTCCGGCCGATGCTCCAGGGCCGTTGCAATAAGCGCTTCAAGAGACTCGGTGACCGGGGGGAGCGCTGCCGTGTCTTCCAGGATGATTGGCTGATTCAGGTCCTGATTCAGCAGGATATTGAGCGCGGACCGGGCAACAAGAACACCGGCTGTGGCTTTTTCTTTTTCCTGGCGGGCATTGGCCAGGGCCACCCGGGCTTTGAGAAGGTCATTGTACGGAATCAGCCCTTCCCGGTAAAATTTTTCGGCGTCTGCTTCATGAGATGTCAGGTTTTGAACGGCTTCATTGGCCACCCGGCAAAATTTTTCGCTTTGCAGCACGTTGAAATAAGCGGTCGTCACCTGTTCGGTGAGGTCCAGACGAACCCGTCGACGTTCGGTTTCGGCTGCCCGGACGCCCAGTTGTGACAATTCGTACCGGTTTTTCAGTGCAAAGCCCGTGAACAGGGGCTGGGCCAGGGTGACGTTCCAGTGAAACAGATCGTTGTGGGCCACGTTGATTTTCATGCCAAGCCCGGACATGTAGGGGGTTTCATCCAGAGACGTATAGGAATAAGCGGCCGTCGCTTTGGGCAGGAAATCGGCCCGGGCGCTTTTCATTTCCTGCCGTGCTTTTTCAATATGTTCCAGGGCTTCGTTCATGGTCGGATGGTTGTCAACGGCCAGTTTGACGGCATCGGCCGGTGACAGCGCCCGGGGTGTCCCTGCATCGGCACCGCAGGGCCATGATACGGCAGCCAGCCATACACATACGGCTGCCGTTGCGGCTAATCGGTGGAAGTCAGACATCATCGGTTCCTCTCTCAAGCCGGATGGGTTCAAAAAACATCTCCAGAATCAGATCGGCATTTACATTCAGGTCTTTCCGTGCTTCCAGCTGCTCCAGCAAAATCGCATTGGACATGCCGGAAATCGAGACGCCCAGCAGGTAGGGATCCATTTTTCGGAATATTTTTTTTTGAATCCCGCTTTCAAACACGGTGGCGATCTGCCGGGTGATGTCCCGGTACAGATCCCTGGATTCCTGAATCAGGCTTTCCTTGACGCTGACACTCACCCCCAGGTTTTCGGCAAAATAGATATGGACAAATTCGAGATTTTTGTTGAACCAGACGATTTTCTGTTCCAGCCATGCCCGGATTTTATCGCACTCGCTGCCCGGGGTTTCCAGGGCTGTTTTCAGTGCGTGGTGAAATGCTTCGGCATTTTCATGGATCAACGCTTTGTAAAGTGCCTCCTTGTTGGGGAAAAAATTGTACAGGCTTCCGACGGAAAATTCTGAAAGTGTGGCGATCTGCTGCATGGTCACGTTGTGAAAGCCCTTTTCGGCAAACAGGTGCAGGGCCGCCGACAGGATCTCCCGGCGATGAAACAGGTGCAGGCGCTCTTTTCGGGTCAGCTTGTTTTTCTCGGGCATGGGGTCCTCGGATAAAAATGAATTAATATTCAAAATATAAAATTAAATGTCATATAATGACAAAATATTCATTTGTCAACGATCGAATTCAAAACAACTAAGCCTTTGATATATATAAATTTGCTTGCGCTTAAACCGGCGCGTTGTTATAGATGGGCATTGTGAGTGACTCAACTTTTTATTTTTAGGAGAAAAAACGAGGAAACGATAAAATGAGACGAGAAAAAGTGTTAACACTTTTGAAATCCGACACGCCGAAGGAACAGGTCCTCATCAAGGGATGGGTTCGAACCAAACGCGATTCCAAAACATTTTCCTTTATCGAGATCAACGACGGCTCCTGCCTGAAGAATATCCAGGTTATTGCCGACGGGGGCCTGGCCAATTATGACGACATCGGGAAACTGACGACCGGATCGGCGGTTGCCGTAACCGGGGCGCTGGTAGCTTCCAAGGGTGGCGGGCAGAAGTGGGAAGTCCAGGCGGAAAAGGTGGATATCATCAGTCTTGCCCCTGATACGTACCCGCTTCAGAAAAAGCGTCATACCGATGAATTCCTGCGCACGATTTCGCATTTAAGACCGCGAACCAATAAATACGGGGCTGCGTTTCGGATCCGTTCCGAACTGGCGTACGCCATTCATAAATTTTTCAGGGACCGGGGATTTTATTATATTCACACGCCGATTATTACCGGATCGGATTGCGAGGGGGCCGGAGAGATGTTTCAGGTGACCACCCTGAATCTGGGAAACGCGCCTCAAAAGGAGGGAAAAACCGATTACAGGGAAGACTTTTTCGGGATGCCGGCAAATCTGACGGTTTCCGGTCAGCTTTCGGCGGAAATGTTCGCGCTGGCGCTGGGGGACGTGTATACGTTTGGTCCCACCTTTCGGGCGGAAAAATCCAATACCCGGCGTCATGCAGCTGAATTCTGGATGGTGGAGCCGGAAACGGCGTTCTGTGATCTGGCGGGTAACATGGATCTGGCCGAGGAGATGGTCCGAAATCTGGTTCGGCATATCATGACCCATTGCGCCGACGATCTGGAGTTGTTTGCCCGGTTTGTCGATAAATCCCTGATGAACACCCTGAATAATATCCTGACCTCGGATTTTGTCCGATTGCCGTATACCGATGCGGTCAATCTGCTGAAATCATCCGGGAAAAAATTTGAATATGAGGTTGAATTCGGTACGGATCTTCAGACCGAGCATGAACGGTTTCTGACCGAGACGCATTTCAAAAAACCCGTTATCGTGTATGATTATCCGAAAACCATTAAGCCGTTTTACATGCGGATCAACGATGACGACAAAACCGTCGGGGCCATGGATGTCCTTGTGCCCGGTATCGGTGAGATCATCGGGGGCAGCCAGCGCGAAGAGCGCCTGGATGTGCTGGAAGCGCGGATGCAGGAAATGGCATTGAACCCCGCGGACTACTGGTGGTATCTGGATTCCCGTCGATACGGAAGCGTACCTCACAGCGGATTCGGGATGGGCTTTGAGCGGATGCTGATGCTGCTGACCGGTATTTCAAATATCCGGGACGTGATACCGTTTCCCCGGACACCGGACAATCTTGAATTTTAGTACTGCATCGGGTTTTTCCAAAATGTTTTACCGCCCGCCTCGCTCGAGACGCAGAGGGCGCAGAGCGGGCTTGATTATATTTTCGGCTACGTTGTTGCAGGCTCCGTCCCGCCCATTCCCGGCTTTCCCGGATCAAGAAATCTCGTACGCCGGGAACAGGCGGGACTCCGCAGTGAAATTTATGAAAATGCGGCCGGCGTTGGAACCAGGTCCCGCAGAGCCTCAATACGGCGATTTGGGGCTCTGCGATCTCTGTGCCTCGAGAGAGCGCAGCGAACGGGCGGTAGAAAATAAAAGTGTTTTGCAACGCCAATTTTATCTGTATTGGTTTGCGGGCAGAACTCGCTTTAGAGCGATACGGTGATATAATACAATCGGCCGCCCCGCTGGAGCAGGACAACAACGGATGGCTTTCGGCGGTATTTGATAACGGCTTTTTCAAACTCGTCGAGGTTTTGAATCGTCAGGTCATCGAGCTGCCGGATGATATCTCCCGGGCGGACGCCGATGCCGGCCAGGTAGGATTGGCGATGAATATCGGTAATCACCACCCCTTCGAGGCTGTTTGTCCGGTATCGCCGGCGATTGGCAGGGGTCAGGTCGTCCACGACGATGCCAAACAGACGAAGACTCAGTTCTCCGGCCAGTTTCTGTGGAAATACGGAAGCCTTCAAGGTTACCGTTTTTTTGCGGCCGTTTTGCATGAGCGTCAACGTGAGGGCGTCGCCGGAGGCGTAATTCTGCAGGGCGGCTTCGTAGTCCAGCGTTGAATACAGGGACTGATTCCCGATGCTCAGGATGATATCGCCGTTTTGAATTCCGGCATCCCGGGCCGGGCCCGATGTTTCAACCGCCTGGACCAGCACGCCCTCGGCCTTTGGAAGATTCAGATATTTAGCCAGCCGCGAGTCGATGTCCTGGACCGTGATGCCGATCCATGCCGGCACTACTTCCCCGTAACGAATCAGATCGGACACGATTTTTTTGGCTTTGTTGATGGGAATGGCAAAGCCGATTCCCTGGGCTTTGGCATAAATGGCCGTGTTGACACCGATCAGGTCGCCGTTGATATTGAGCAGAGGGCCGCCGCTGTTGCCGGGATTGATGGAGGCATCGGTCTGAATAAAATCATGGTACACGCGATTTTCCGTTCGAATGCTTCTTTTGACGGCGCTGATGACGCCCGTGGTCACCGTGTTGGAAAAACCGAACGGGTTGCCGATAGCGATAACGGTTTCACCGATCATCAGATCGTCTGAATCGCCCATTTCAATATCAGGCAGATCTACCGGCGGTTCAATCCGCAGTACCGCCAGATCCGAATCCGCATCGGCTCCTATCACCCGGGCCTCAAATTCCCGTTCGTCCTTCATCACCACGTTGATTTTTCCGGATTGTGATACAACATGGGCGTTGGTCAGGATATACCCTCTTTTGCCGTCGATAATGACGCCGGAGCCCAGGCTGGTACGTTTGAGATTCTGTTGAAATCCCGGATCGAAAAAGTCTCGGTAAAACTGATCGAACAACGGATCAAGGCCGGAAAAAGGCGATGTCCGCCTTTGGATCTCATACTCCGTGTTGACGTTGACGACGGCCGGACCGGCTTTGTTCACCGCTTTGACTACAGGGCTTTCGCGCCGATGCTCTTCGCAGTGCCCCGGAAGTGAATGCGATATTGTCCAGAGGACGATCGCCGACAGGATGATGAAATAATATTTTGAGATATTGATTTGTTTCGGTATTTTTGGCAAACTAATCATTTTGGAATCACCCTGGTTGATGAAACTTGACACACTTAATAGAAAAGGAAACAAACAGCGACCTGTTGCGAATTGAACCGGTAATGGCTATCGGTTTAAAATGGGCGTCTATTTTTTTTATATCATGAGCATAAAAACCCTTCAAGATATCTTGCCGCTGGTGGAACAGCCCAGCCGGTATTTAGGTAATGAAATCAATTCCGTCAGAAAAGATCACGATTCGGTCCGTCTTAAAGCGGCTCTGGTGTTTCCGGATTTATACGAAATCGGCATGTCCCATTTCGGTCTGCAGATCCTGTATCATGTTCTGAACAGCGATCCTGATATCGTGGCTGAACGCGTGTTTGCTCCGGCAGTGGATATGGAGGCCCGTCTTCGATCCCACCGGGTCCCTCTGACGTCGCTGGAATCCGGCAAACCCCTGGCGCGGTTTGATATGATCGGATTCAGTCTGTTGTATGAGATGAACTATACCAATGTACTCACCATCCTGGACCTTGCGGGCATACCGTTTTATTCGGCGCAGCGGGATGATACACACCCGGTCGTTATTGCCGGGGGGCCATGCTGCTGCAATCCGGAACCGACAGCCGATTTTTTCGATGCAATGGTAATCGGGGACGGGGAAGAGGTGATACTCCGGATGGCACGGGACTATATCCGATGGAAAGCGGCGGGTGACGGAAAGAAAAAGACCCTGTTAACGATGTGGTCCGATATCCCGGGGGTGTATGTGCCGTCTTTTTTTGATCCGGTCATCGGGACGTCGGAATTTCAATCGCTTGTACCGCTTCAAGCCGGGTACAGCCGGATTCGGCGGACCGTGGTTTCCGATCTGGATACCGCCTCGTTTCCGGATTCGCCGATTCTGCCCTATGCCCGGCCGATTCATGACCGGCTGCGGTTGGAAGTCGCCCGGGGGTGTTCACGGGGGTGTCGATTCTGCCAGGCGGGGATGATCTACCGGCCGGTGCGGGAGCGCAGCGTTGACACGTTGACGGATATTTTCGAGCGGTCGATTGCCTCCACCGGGTATGAAGACGTTTCTCTGCTGTCGTTGAGTACGGGAGATTATGGTTGCATCGGCCCCCTGCTTCAGCAGATCATGCGTCGATACAGCTCCGAACATGTCTCGGTCTCCATGCCGTCATTGCGCGCCGGAACACTGACGCCTGAAATGATGCGCATGATCAAACAGGTCAGAAAGACCGGTTTTACCATTGCGCCGGAGGCAGGAAGTGCCCGGCTTCGGGATGTCATCAACAAAAATATATCGGCGGACGATATCTTCCGTACCGTTGAAGATGCATTTCGACTGGGGTGGCAGCTGATTAAACTGTATTTTATGGTCGGTCAGCCGACGGAAACCGATGACGATCTTGACGCCATCGTGGAACTGGTCCGTGAGCTGCGACGGATTCGTCCTCCCAGAGGAAAAGGAAACATCAACGTCAGCGTCTCGACGTTGATTCCAAAGCCCCATACACCGTTTCAATGGGCATCCCAGATATGCCTCGAGGAGTCCAGGCGAAAAATCAACGGGTTGAAGGACCGGCTCCGAATGCCGGGTGTCCATTTTAAATGGCAGAATCCGGAGGTCAGCCTGATGGAAGGTCTCTGGTCGCGAGGGGATCGCCGGTTGAGTCGACTCCTGGTAAATGCCTACGGCAAAGGGTGCCGGTTTGACGGATGGAGCGACAAGTTCAGGTTCGATTTCTGGCAGGAGGCCCTGGCTGATGAATCGGTTGATATCGATTTTTTCACGACCCGGACGCGATGCCTGAAAGAGCCTCTGCCGTGGGACCATATCGACATGGGCGTGAAAAAAGCGTTTTTGCAGAAAGAATGGGACCGCGCCCATTCCGGACAAACAACTCCCGACTGTCGGAACGGAGATTGTCAGGCCTGCGGTGTCTGTGATTTCGACCGGGTCAGGCCCCGGACCTTCGAGGGGGAACCGACGGTTCCGCTACCGGTTCGAAATGAACCGCCGCCGGAAACTTATAAGAAAGTTCGGTTGGTCTATTCCCGGCTGGGGCCTGCGCGATATTTCGGGCACCTGGAGCTGGTCAGCCTTTTTATTCGGGCGCTTCACAGGGCGGGTATCCGGTTGAAGTTTTCCGGCGGATTTCATCCCATGCCAAAAATTTCGTTTGACGATCCGTTGCCTGTGGGTATGGAAAGCCACAAGGAAATTGTCAATTTGACGGTTACGGTCGATACGGATCCTGCTCATCTCGTACAGAAGCTGAATCGTCACCTTCCCGAGGGACTGGAAGTCCATGCCTGTGAACCGCAGGCATCGTCTTCACGAAAAACCCCGCGGACCATTACCTATGAGATTACGCTCCATAGCGGTGCGTTTGATGAATCTCGAATTGCAGCATTTGAACAGGCTGTTGAAATGACGATTCACCGCATCAATCGAAAAGGAAAATCCCGGGAGATCGATCTTCGGTCACAGGTAGCCGACATCCGTCTCAACGATGCGAGGGCGTTGCGTTTGTCCTTGAAATGTGATGATGGGCCGTCCATTCGTCCTTCCGAGGTGATCGGCCATGTGTTTGGCCTGGCGGAGGAACAGATTCGCCGGGCCCGATTTGTCAAACTCGGTACGGTTGTCTGAGTCGGGTGCATTGTGAACAACTCCGGCATGCCGATTGGGCCGTGTCAGAATAAAAGGAACGGTATTTTATGGTTAAACAGCTGGTCATCAATGTCATAGCGCCGGAAACCCGGGTTGCATTGCTCGAAGATGATACCGTTGTTGAATTGTTTGTTGAACGCGAGCGGCATCTGGAAGTATCGGGAAATATTTATAAAGCTCGGGTTCAACGGGTCATGCCGGGCATGCAGGCGGCGTTCGTCGACATTGGTATGCCGCAGGCGGCCTTTATGCATGTGGACGACGTGGCGGTTGGCCTGAATGGGTACGGGGGGAGTGAAAACCATACGGCGGTCGAGAATGAAGTTTATCCGGGAAAGCCCGTGCGACCGATCGAGGAGCTGATAACTGAAAATCAGGAGCTGATGGTTCAGATTGTCAAATCTCCCATCGGGACCAAAGGCGCCCGTGTGACGAACTATATCACCCTGCCGGGGCGATTTCTGGTCTTTATGCCATTTTCCAGCCATGTCGGCGTATCGAAACGGATCGAAAGCGCGGACGAACGGGAACGGTTAAAAAACCTGATTTCAAGCATGAGACCAACCGACCAGGGGTTTATCGCCAGAACGGTCTCTGAAGGGGCCCCGGCAAAACAGCTGCAGGGGGAGATGCGCTTCCTTCAAAAGGTCTGGGACACCGTTCAGGGGCGATACAGAGCTTTGGCCGCCCCCTCGCTGGTACACCGGGAGCTTTCGATCAGTTTGAGGGCCATCCGGGATTTGATGACCCATGAAGTGCAGAAGGTTGTGATCGACGATTTGTTTGAGTACGAATCGGTGAACGCGTTTCTGGATCTGATCATGCCCTCCATGAAGGAAGCGGTTGAGTTGTATGAGGGCAATGAACCCATTTTTGACGCATTCCAGATTGAAGGGGATATTTCCAGGGCATTAAAGCGACGGGTCTGGTTGAAGTCCGGCGGTTATGTTGTCATCGAGCGAACCGAAGCGCTTGTCGCCATTGACGTTAACACCGGGCGTTACCTGGGAAAGCACAATCTTGAAGATACGATCTTGAAGACCAATCTTGAAGCCGTCAGGGAAATTGCTTATCAGGTACGTCTGCGCAACATCGGAGGCATCATCATCATTGATTTTATTGATATGACTCGCAGGAACAGCCAAAAAAAGGTGTTTGAAGCGCTTCAGGAAGCGCTGAAAAAAGATCGCAGCAAAACGCATGTGTTGCCCTTAACCGAATTGGGCCTGGTTCAGATGACGCGAAAACGCACACGAAAATCACTTTCAGGAATTTTGTGCGAAATGTGCGCATGCTGTGAGGGAGAGGGAACTGTTGTATCCAGGAGAACCGTCTGTTATCATATTTACAGGCAGGCGATGAATATGGGGAAAGGCTGTGAGGGAGATCGCTTGATCATAAAGGTTGCTTCTGAAATCGCGGCTTGGTTTCATGATGAGGAGGGGCCGCTGATAATGGCGCTTGAAAGACATATCCGAAAGCATATCGTGATTGAAATCGATGAGCATTTTCACCGCGAGGAATTTGAATTTATTGAACAAACAATTTGTTGATCCGGGCCCTGGGACGTCGGTTATTTGGATATTGACATATCGCGCGGCTTGTATTAGTGTATTTTGATTAAACTGTATTTTGCAGGAACGGTCTCCAGAGACTATAGCGCAGTATGGTTCAGCTGATTCGGATCGTCGAGTGATCTGAATGCTTGGAAAAGATGTCGTGCGTTAACGGAATTCAGTTCCGAAGCGGTTGAATATACGGCGAGAGAATAGAATACAAACCCAATTGAAACTATAGAGGAAAGAGAAAGTCATGAAGAGAACCTATCAGCCCAGCAGAATTAAACGAGCAAGAACCCACGGTTTTTTGAAACGGATGTCCACTAAACAGGGCAGACGGATTGTTAAACGTCGGCGTGCAAAAGGAAGAAAACGCTTGGCTTGCTGATCGGATAAATTTGTTTATTTAATTCGATTGTGCCGAAAAGGGCTTTGTGAAGGGCTTTAATTGACTGCTGCTGAAGTTGAAAAAAATTTGCTCGCACGGTGTGAGTGAAAGGGGAATTCATAATAGAATCATATTCATAAAGGCAGTGATGGTGTATGGATGCCTGGCACGTTTACACTTTGAGTCTTCAAATAAAGCGGGGTTTTGCCGTTGGGAGTGAGGTAGACTGGAGATTTTGAAGGGATTAAATTACACCAAGGCAGAACGGTTATTAAAAAGACCGCAGTTTTTAAATGTGTCGAAATTCGGTAAAAAGGTGCAGAATGAGTATTTTTTGGGCCTTTTTACTCCGAATGAAGCCGGGACCAGCCGTCTTGGTGTTACGGTAACAAAAAAGGTCGGGAATGCGGCCGTTCGAAACCGAATCAAGCGACAATGCCGTGAATTTTTTCGTATGAACAAGTCCTTGATAGAAGGCTGTTGTGATATTGTGGTTGTCGCGAAGAAAAAGGCCGCTCAAATGAACGGGCTCCAGGCACATTCAGCTTTACAACATTTATTTCACAAAATTCAAAAGCGTGTTGATTATTCGAAAAATCATATTGATTCTCATTAAGGCCTATCAGTATTTTATTTCGCCGATTTTAGGCCCTTCATGTAGATTTTATCCAACATGTTCCGAGTATGCCTGTCAGGCCCTCAGTCGCTACGGCCTGATTAAGGGCGGGTATCTGGCAATCAAGAGAATCTTGAAATGTCATCCGTTTCACCCGGGTGGATATGATCCGATTCCGTGAGAATCAAAGCGTAAAAGCCCTTCGGTGTGGATTGTAGATCTGGAAATTCTGTGAAATCAGACGCCTGATTCGAAGGGAAACCTTATGGCCGTTCATATGTTGAAATGGTACATTCTGCAAGCGTGTTAAGCCTCAGGGTTGATATGAGGCATTTTTCAATATGAGGGGTATGGGTTGAGCCGTTAACGGATTTTCAATACATTTTGTCTGAAGCGCCTGAAGCTCGTAGCTATATGAAGGAAGGCGTTTTTTATCGCCCGGGGGTTCCGGTTTTAATTAAAATTCCCATTGTGCCTGCCATTGATACCAATACCTGCCAAATGAATATGATCTAAATCTTCAGGTTTTTTGTAATTTTTTATAAAAATGTGTGCGTTGAAATGAACCCGGTACACCATTTAATGGTGATCTGAAAGATCGCTTACCATCTTGCCGTTTAGGAGTTTTATATGGAACAAGTTCGGATGTTGCTTGCTATCGTATTGTCGTTCGTTGTTTTTTTGGTATGGCAGGTATTCTTTGTCGATAAACAGCCAATGGAAAAGCCCGGGACAATCGTAGAATCCCAGGAACAGCTTTCGAAAATGCCTCCGGTCGAAGAACAGTTCGATGTCTCGTCCGGTACGGCGCCCGTAGATTCCGATGCGGCTTCGATCCCCAGTATCAAAAGGGAAACGTTGGTTACCGTCAATACGCCTCTGTATCAGGTCAAAATTGCGGGACAGGGGGCGTTGTTCAAGAGCCTGACGCTTAAACGATACAGAGAGACGGCGGATGAAGGTTCTGAAAATAAGGAACTCATTCGCGAAGATAACCCCTATGGTACCGTTGAGACGTCGTTTTACGGCAATGTAAGTCTCCCGATGGACCAGGCCGTCTATAAGACCGTCAATCCGGTTGAATCTCTGGATGTTACGGATCGACCTGAAGCGTTATCGCTTGTGTGGCGTTCTCCGGAGGGAATCGTCGTTGAAAAAAAGTTCACATTCAGGCCGGATACTTATGCGGTTGATCTGGATCTGATTATAAAAAACGGCACGTCCCGATCCGTAAAAGGACAATTGGGTCTGTCGCTGAACAACTGGGCGGGGGAGAGCGAGGGGCGTTACGGATTTGTCGGTCCCAGCGGCTTGATCGATAACAAAATGAATCGTGTCAAGATCAAGGACATCGATGAGAATAATCTGTTTTCCGGAGATGTGGACTGGATCGCGATTCAGGACCGGTACTTTATATCCGCGTTGATCGCTCGTCAGGCTGTCAATGCGAAAATGAAGTTGGATTCCAGAGAAGGCAAATGGCTGAAAAATACATTTCTTCTGCCGGAAGCAAACGTAAATCCAGGTACGATGAAGACTTTTGAATACCAGCTGTTTTTCGGTCCCAAGAGCATGGCGGTGTTGAAAACAGTCGGTCACGGTCTTGAAAAAGCAGTTAATTTCGGAATGTTTGATTTTATCGCGAAACCGTGTCTCTGGTTGATGAATGTGCTTTATAAAGCCATCCCCAATTATGGGGTGGCCATCATCATTTTGACGGTGCTGATTAAGATTGTTTTGTGGCCGCTGGGCACCAAAAGCTATAAGTCCATGAATGAAATGAAGCGTCTTCAGCCCCTCATGGCAGAGCTTCGAGAAAAGTATAAAGATGACAAAAAGAAGATGAACGAAGAAATTATGGGCTTATACAAATTGTATAAGATAAACCCGATGGGTGGGTGCCTCCCCATGGTTATGCAGATCCCGGTCTTCTTTGCGCTGTATCGAATGCTGTACGAGGCCATTGAGCTCAGACATGCTCCTTTCCTGGGATGGATCAATGATTTGTCGGCCCCGGACCGCCTTTTCCATTTTGGATTTTCGATTCCGTTTATGCAACCGCCTTACGGAATTCCGGTTCTCACCATCGTGATGGGCGCAACGATGTTTTTGCAACAAAAAATGTCGCCGGCGCCGGGTGATCCCAACCAGGCGAAGATGATGATGTTAATGCCGCTGTTTTTTACAGTTATATTTATAAATTTTTCCTCCGGTCTGGTGCTTTACTGGCTTGTGAATAATATTCTGTCTGTATCACAGCAGTATTATATTTCCAAAAAATATGCATAGCGATGATGGAGGTTTACATGACGCCTTTTTTGGAGTTTGAGGGTAAAAATGTGGATAAAGCGGTTATGAATGCGTGCGATGAGTTGAATATCCTCAAAGAAAAATTGCGCTATGATGTGATTTCGTATGGATCCACTGGCATTTTTGGGCTTGTTGGCGCTAAAAAGGCACGTATCCGGGTGACGTTGCCGGAACCGGCCGAAAATAAAAAGGAAAAAATAGAACACGCCTATCAGGAAAAAGGAGAAACACCCCCCCAGGAAGATGAATTGCAGCCCCCTGTTGAAGCTGAAGAAAAGTCGCCGTTGGAAACAAGCGAAAATGGGGCGGCCATCGAAAACGGGAAAAACGTTCTTGAGAAGATGGTCGGGATGATTACTGCGTCATGCACCATCACCGTAGATTCCTCCTCCGAAGGGATTTTGTACAATATTGAAGGTGGAAATTCGGCCATGTTGATCGGGAAACGAGGCCAGACACTGGAAGCGATGCAATTTTTGATTGAAAAAATTGTCAATAAAAATTCATCGGGAAAACTCAGGGTGCAGATTGATGTTGAAGGGTATTTGGAGTCCAAGCGCCTTCGGTTGGAGAAGCTTGCCCAACGGCTTTCGAAAAAAGCCAAGGCCACCGGAAAACCGGTAACGGTTGGACAAATGAATTCTCACGATCGCAGAATCGTACACCTTGCGTTGAAAGAAGAAAACGGGGTTCGAACCCAAAGCATCGGTAATGGAGTTTACCGAAAACTTATCATATTTCCCGGAAAATCTTATCAAAAAAAGCGCAAAGCCGGAGACAAGGAATCCAGAGCGAAATAAACTCATTTGGGCGGCTCTGTTCGGGGCTGTAATGCTGAACCTTTCAGAGTCGCCATGAATTCAAAATATCGATACCGTGTGAGATTGCCGATACGTATAGTCAGCTGAAATTCAACGCCGAAAAATGATGTCATGCTGAGGTGTTAAGCCCTTCCCATGTGTTCAACCCCCTTTTGAGCGCGATGGTAAGCGTTTATGAACCCTGCCTTGATTTCAATTTGAGCCGTGAACAGGGCCTTCTTGACCAACGCTGAATGGGAATTCTTTATTGCTTTTCGGCATTTTTATGCGAGGAATCAGAATCACTGTAAGTGGAAAAACATGCAACGTAATACTATCGCGGCTATTGCGACGCCCTCCGGAAGCGGGGGAATCGGTGTTATAAAAATATCCGGTCAGAAGGCAGTTCCTATCGCCAAAGCTATTTTTCGTCGTTCGGGGTATTGTCCCGATGTTCCGGAAAATCCCGCCTTTTTTCTTCAATCGGTCGAATCGCACCGAATGTACCATGGTTATATTATCGACAGAACACAAAAAAACATCATTGACGAAGTCCTTCTGGTGGTGATGAAGTCCCCTCGATCCTATACGTGTGAAGATGTTGTTGAAATCCAGCTGCATGGCGGTTACCGGGTAATGCAATCGGTTCTCGATCAGGTATTGTCAAGTGGGGCTCAAGTGGCTCTGCCGGGCGAATTTACTAAACGGGCATTTTTAAACGGCCGGATTGATTTGACGCAGGCTGAGGCGGTCATGGAAATTGTTGAGGCATCGTCAAGAAGAGCTCTGGATTCGGCCGCAAATCTGATCAAGGGTAAGTTGGGCACGGAGTTGGAAGCGATACGAAAAGAGATGCATCGAGTGCAGACTGTTTTTGAAGCCGCGGTTGATTTCCCCGATGAAACCGATGAGATTTACGATACCGGTCGGCTTATTCAGCAGATTCAAAAAAAAATTTTAAATCCGATACACGCGTATATACAGCAGAGCGAACAGGGGCGGGTCTTTCGAGACGGGTTGAAAACGGTCATTGTCGGAAGACCGAATGTTGGGAAGTCAAGCCTGATGAATTGCCTTCTGGAAACGGATCGGGTGATCGTGACACACGTGCCGGGCACAACGCGTGATTTTATTGAGGATCGATTTTTTATTTCAGATATACCGGTGGTCATAACGGATACCGCTGGTTTGCATGCAACCGATGATCCGATCGAATCGGCTGGAATAAAGAAGGTGAACGAGTGCATCGAAGACAGTGATCTGGTGTTGTTTGTCGTGGATGCCGCCTGCATGGTGGAAGACGAAGAACGATGTATTCTGGATCGGATAAATTCCAAAAAGTATATTTGCGTTGTGAATAAGATTGACCTGATGCCCGAACCGCTTGACCTGAAACTCCCATCATTTTTTAAAAACGCAAACGTTTCAATGATATCGGCACGGCACGGAACAGGTCTTAAGCAACTGAAGGATTTGATATATGATCTAATCGTCAGTAGCCGTGACAGCGTTGACGATTCTGGGATCATCCCGAATTTAAGACACAAGCACGCTTTGCAGGAATGCAGAATTTCTGTGCTGTCTGTGATAGAGGGATTGAAAACCGGTGTGCCGGAGGATCTGATCGCGGTCGATATCCGTCACGGCATCGCGGCTATTGATGAGATATTGGGCGTTTCTGTGGGCGATGACGTTCTTGATCGAATTTTCAGTCAATTCTGCATTGGCAAGTAAATGCTGTGCGTTTCCTTTTTGGAGGAAAGTTTTGTTTCACATTCAATTCGATTATACTTTTAGCCTAACATATTGAAATAAAAAGATTTTTTTGTTTTTTATGAAGCGGTGTTTTTTAGAAATTTCATCAAACGAAAACGCCAAGTTGAAATGGGGTGCGGGTCTTTTCTGTTGTAGTTCTTACAGGAAACTAAGGCGAGCTGTTCCCGCAACCCAATATCTGCAAAGTTGCCGGCTACAAAAAATTCTCGGAAGATCACATTCGGTTTTGATTTGCAAGGCCTGAAAAAACATTTCATTTATCTCTCAACGCCCGTTCGCATCGCTCCCTTGAGGCACAGAGATCGCAGAGGCCGGAACCGCGGACGCGGGGCTCCGCGCCTCGCGCAAAACGGGCGGTAAATATATCTGGGCACGTTCCCCTAACGGATGAGTCTAATCATTTCCACCGGAGGTCGTGATTTGCACCCGTTGAAATGACTTTTGCGGGGGAGGTAGAGGCAAGCCGTTTTTGGATGTCCGCAATTTTTTAAATATAGAGTTGTCGGCATGTCCCGCTTTTGAATTTATTGAAAAATAGTCCACGCCAATCTGCAAAAATCTGCGCCAAAAAAATGAGAATAAAATTTCAGCCTATGTTTCACGTGAAACATCACCCGGTTTGATTTCGAGGCCATGAAGAATCAGATTGCGCGCCGGAAACAAGACACGGTGGGTTCAGACAGACACTACAGGGTTTGCTTTGAATTTGTGTTGTTGTCAATACGGTGGCGCGAGAAAGAAACGAAAAAAATGCAGGCCGGGGTATGCGGTTGGGCGAAAACGTTCAATATAGGGCAAATCAGGGGGGTGGGGTTGCAGAGCCCCGAATGGCAAGGGTTTGCAGGGGGTATCGAAAACATGTTTTATCCAGGTTTTTGTGATGAGTTGAAAAAGATTTACATCAATTCTGAGGATTTCGCTTTTTGGTTCCCGAAAGTTTACACTTGGCAGTTATTCATTCTAAGGCAGCAGCTGTTTCGAGGTGGGACGGATCGTTTCCGTTTGACCGGAACCAGAGAACAGCGGAATTCAGGTGTGCCTGCCAGGAACGGGGCGTATACGTGATCAAATGGTGCTTGATATTAAGACAAAAATGAACTACTAAATGAAAGAAAAAAAGGCAGGAAAATTTTGCACCTTAGCGGTGTTGGCTGTATGACCGGCATCATTAACAAGGAAAAATGTTCTGAAAAGTGAAAACTTATAACATTTTGCAGGGATTCTGAAAAATGGAGAATTTGCTGGAGCAGGTTGATAAGGCCTTGGAAAAAATAGCATTGAGAGTAGTAACTCTGGAAGAGCATGATATCCCGGCATTGGGGGAATTGCTGAACGAGCTTTCAGAATTGGAAGTACATGCGCAACTTCTGGAATCACCTCAATTTGGCCAAATTCTCAGAGGCCTGAAGACCTTTCTGGAAAAAATCATTCTGGAAGAAGAACAGGAGCTGGCTCCTTTTGAAGAAGGCGTGACCATTCTTCAGGCCATGTATCGATCATTGATCAATAATGAGCCCTGCAGTGTCGATATCCGACCTGTGCTACGAAAGCTGAGCGTGTCGGAAATGGACGACACATCGGAAGGGGTTTGCCCGCTGGATGTCGCTACGCCGAAACAGCAGAACCAAACAGTGGAATTGTCTCAAGACGACATGCAGATACTGGGTGACTTTGTGGTGGAATCCCTGGAAAATCTTGAAACGATTGAAATAAATTTGATTGAACTGGAACAAAGGCCTGACGACAAGGAAATTATTAACACAATTTTCAGGCCGTTTCATACTGTTAAAGGTGTATCGGGCTTTTTGAATTTGAAAGAAATCAACAGCTTGTCTCATGCAACGGAAAATTTGCTGGACAGCGCCCGGCAGGGAGAAATTCGTATTACCGACGAGATAATTGATGTTATTCTCGAAGCGGTTGATCTGCTGAAACAGTTGATTTGCCAGGTAGAAAAACGAATCAGCGAGGGGAGCGAAGGGGCTTCATTTCCGATTGAAATTGAATCGTTTATTCAGAAAGTGGCAGAAATCGGTTTGCGGGCAAAAAAAGACTCTGTGCCGTTAGGGGAACTGCTGGTTGAAAAGGGAACGATAAAGATCGAGGACTTGGAAAAAGGCCTTGAGAAGCAAAAGGAAAATCCGAACAAAAAATTGGGCGAAATTCTGGTCGGAGAAAAAGCCACAAAATCCAAAGAGGTTATCTCGGCGCTGCGGGACCAGAAAAGAGGCCGGCGGTTCCAGGACCTGCAGGTCAAAGTGGATACCACAAAACTTGACAACCTGGTTGATCTGACGGGAGAATTGGTCATTGCCCAGGCGATGTTGAAGCAGGACGCTCAAACAGTGGCTGCGGCCGCGGGTCTGAGAAGTTTTGATCAAAACTTAAACCAGTTGACCCAGATTGTGTCCAGCCTTCAAAAAATTGCCATGTCCATGCGGATGGTACCGATTAAGAGCACATTTCAGAAAATGTTTCGTCTGGTGAGAGATTTGTCGAGACATGCGTTGAAAGAAGTTGATCTCGAAATGCACGGCGAAGAGACGGAAATTGACAGAAATGTGGTGGATGAGCTTTACGAGCCCATGGTTCATATGATTCGAAATGCAGTGGATCATGGTATCGAAACACCGGAGGAACGAATCGATTCCGGAAAACCCCGGAAGGGTAAAATACAGCTCAGAGCATATCACAAGGGGGGGAATATCGTCATCGAAATTGAAGATGACGGACGAGGGCTGAATAAGGGTCGAATTCTGGAAAAAGCCAGGTCAAATGGATTGATTGGTCCGGAGACACAGTTAAGTGAGTCGGAGATATTTGATCTGATTTTACAGCCGGGGTTTTCAACAGCGCAGAAGGTTACGGAAATATCCGGTCGCGGCGTTGGAATGGATGTGGTGAAGCGGGGGATTGAAAAGCTTCATGGACGACTGGACATTCATTCCGAGCACGGGAAAGGGTCCGCGCTGATCATCAGCCTGCCGCTGACGCTTGCCATCATTGAGGGGATGATCGTAAGGGTCGGCAGGGAACGCTATATCATACCGACCATGGCGATTGTGGAATCTTTCAAACCCCGGAGGGAGGATTACTACACGGTCAAAGGGCAGGGTGAGATGATAATGGCCCGTGGGAAACTGCTGCCTCTTATACGTCTGAGCACAATTTGCGGCGTGCCGGCGGATTCGGACAGCCCGTGGGACGGTTTGATCGTCGTGGTCGAAAACAAGCATGAGCAAAGATGCCTCCTGCTGGATGAATTGCTGGGGCAGGAAGAAATCGTGATCAAAAGTCTGGGCGAGAGATTGAAGAAAGTCAAGGGGCTTGCAGGGGGCGCCATATTGGGGGACGGACGGGTTGGATTGATACTGGATATGGCTGGATTGTTTGAAATATCGGAAACGATGACATTCGCATTTCCGCTGTAAATGCAATACGCCGGAATTCAGGGGGCAAACGGTATTGACAGCACCTGATATTGCCGATACGCACCGTATTTTGAAAAAACCTCTTAAGCAAAATTTATATAAAGCCCTGCAAGGCCGCGAAAGCATAGATGTATTACAGCGTCCAGACGATTTTAAGGAAAACTATTTTATCTCCGGTTTGACCGGATTGAAAGCCGTGTGAAACGATGATGCCGTGAAAGCCACAACATGGTGTAAAAAATACGCGGAATGAGGACTACCGAAATTACGGATACGCCGGCTTATTTTTGTCTGGCCTGATTCGGGGTGGAAGCGGAAAATACATGAGATGATGCTTGAGCGAACAGTGGTGGAAAGGATTGATGGTTGAATATTGTTGTGGGCGTAGCGGATATGAAGGTGAGCCAAAATCCGAACGATACTCTGGTTACATATTCTCTGGGTTCCTGCGTCGGGATTGCGGTTTATGATCCGGTTGTGAGGGCCGGAGGGCTTCTTCATGTTATGCTCCCGGAGGCATCCATGGACGCGGAAAAGGCACGACTTCGGCCATTTATGTTTACAGATTCGGGTATCTCGGCATTGTTTAAATCCATGTATGAGCTTGGATCTGTGAAGCAGCGCATGAAAGTCGTTGTTGCCGGAGGCTCCCGGATACTCGATGACAAGGGGTTTTTTAACATCGGGACTCGAAACTATATCGCGGTGAGAAAAATTTTCAAGAGGAACCATGTTGTCATTGTGCACGAGGATGTCGGGGGCAATTTCAATCGAACGATGAAACTGGACATCAAAACGGGCAGGATCAGCATTGTTACCAGCAAATCAGGCGTTCAGACGATCGCGTGCGCTTGAAAAATGTGTGTACGTTAATATGCTTTGAGAACGAACAGGTAAGCTAACTTGCGAGACTCCGAAACCCCTTGAAATTTCTTTCTTCCATGATGCGGAATAAAAACAACGGGCTGGACGCTTCTCGAATTTGGAAAAGCGAAGTAAAAAAAGGTTCAATCAGATCCAGGGGAGTTGGCTGAATTCGGGCAATTAAACATTCAGATCAAAAATGGTAAGCGGAAAAATGGGAAAAAATGTTCGCGTATTGATTGTAGACGATTCGGCCATTGTTCGAAAAGTTTTTTCTGAGGAACTGTCCAGAGAAAAAGGAATCGAAATTGTCGGAACGGCACCGGATCCCTACGTGGCCAGAGATAAAATCGTTCGTTTAAAGCCGGATGTCATTACGTTGGATATTGAAATGCCGCGAATGGACGGGATTACCTTTCTCAGAAAATTAATGAAATACCATCCGATGCCGGTTATTATTGTCAGTTCGTTGACACAAAAGGGGAGCAAACTGGCACTGGAAGCGCTTTCGATTGGTGCATTAGAGGTTATTTCCAAGCCAACCTCATCTTATTCCGTTGGGGATATGAGCATACAGCTGGCGGATAAAATTCGTGCGGTTGCCACGGTCAAGGTGGAAGCCAAAAAAACCGACGATGAACTCTCTCCGCCGATACCTGTCACCCGTGCCTTGGCTGAAACGACAAATAAAATTATTGCTATCGGCTCTTCGACCGGAGGAACGGAGGCACTGAAAAACGTTCTGACGCAAATGCCGTTGAATTCACCCGGGATTTTAATCGTCCAGCACATGCCGCCGAATTTTACGGCGTCATTTGCCGAAAGGCTCAATACGTTATGCGAGGTCAAGGTCAGTGAAGCCAGAGACGGGGATTCCGTTACAAACGGGAGCGTGTTGATTGCTCCGGGAAATTACCACATGCTGCTCCGCAGGAGCGGGGCCCGTTATTACGTGCAGGTTAAACAGGGGCCGCTGGTTCATCACCAAAGGCCTTCTGTGGATGTGCTGTTTCAGTCGGTGGCCGATTATGCGGGAGCAAATGCGGTGGGAATAATTTTGACCGGAATGGGCGCCGATGGAGCGGATGGAATGCTTAAAATGAAACAGGCCGGTGCCAAAACGATCGCGCAGGACGAGAAGACCTGCATTGTGTTTGGAATGCCTAAGGAAGCCATTAAACGAGGCGGCGCAGACAAAGTTGTTGCTTTGCCCGATATCGCTCAAACTGCTTTAAGTATGATTTGATTCCGTTTTGATTTTGGCCGGCATTTTGCTCTATTACAATTTGCGTGGTGGTATATGAGTTAAGAATTCTGGAAAATGGTATGAACATGGGATGAGTTGAATTTGAAACTGGTTTTGCCGGATAAGAGAGGCTGTAACGGCAGGTTGAAACTGTAAGCAGAAAAAGAAAGCAGACGCGATGTATCAACAGTATCTTGACATTCTAGCGGAATGTACGGCGAATGTATTTCAGGAAATGACCCGAACGGAAATTTTATCGACACGAATCAAAAAAGAAGAACGCCCCATGATGGATTTGCCGGTTGCTCATGTCATTACGTATGAGCATCTTGATCATAAATTTAAAGGCAATATCGTATTGGGGTTTGACAGCGAAATCATGGCGACGCTTGTCGCATCGGCGATTGCCGAGCGAATGGGGCTTCCCCCGGTTTCCGAGTTCAATGACATAACCCGGGATATTTTAAACGAATTTATCAATACAATTGCGGGGCATACCATCTCACAGTGGGACAGACTCGGAATGCCGGTCAGTTTCGGGCCGCCTGTATCCCAAAAGGGGTTTGCCTTCAATACGCACAATTCATTTCATACTGAGGCCTACCTGATTATTTTTTCACTGGCTTTAAAGCATTTTATTCTTCGCGTAACGTTCAGTGATAATCAAAAGATACAACAGAAACCTCGAAAAATTCTGGTGGTTGATGATTCCATGCTGATCCGCGGGCTGTTGATGAAAGCCCTTGGCGATGCCGGATACATCGTTCAGGAAGCCGTAAACGGCAGAGAGGCCGTTAGAAAATTCGATGAATTCGCACCGGACCTGACGATCATGGATTTGATTATGCCGGAAATGGGCGGAATCGAGGCGATATGCAAAATACGCGAAATCGATTCAGCTGCGCGAATTGTAGTGCTGACATCGACGTCCCGTGACGACGAGGTCAGTACCGCCAAATCATTGAACGTATCCGAGTACATCATAAAGCCGGTCAAGATGGGCGATTTCGTTCATAAAGTCAATAAATTGCTGAACGCCGGCTGAAAAGGAGCAAAGCAGGTTTCAATGCGTGACTTATAAAAAACGTTTTATTCGGTTGCTACCTGAATCAGGGGACCGGCCTTGTCCTGCGTGGCGACCGTTAAACGCGTTTTAGATCGGGAAAGGGATCGCCCCACCTCGGCCATGGCGATTTCAGGGGTGTTATTTTTTTCACTCAGATGGGATAAAATAACATGTTGAAGCTGTTCGTGTGCAATAGCCTTCAAAAGATGTCCTGCGTCTTCATTGGACAAATGCCCGTTGCGGCTCTTGATTCTCTGTTTTAAATGCCACGGATAAGGTCCATGGGTCAGCATGGCGGGATCATGATTGGCTTCCAGAACCAGTAATCGGCAGTTTTTCAGGTGCTGTCTGACCAGGTTTGTGACGATGCCAAGATCGGTGGCGATACCGATTTTTAAGGAGTTTTTTTGAAGCGTGAATGCGGATGGATCCGAAGCATCGTGTGAAATGTAAAACGGCTGGAGCGAAATTGTCTTGATCTGAAGAGTTGCACCGCTTTGAAAATGATGAATCCGGTGAAGTTTGCCAATTGCCGTCGCTGCAGCCCGATGCGTTGCTGAATTGATATATACCGGAATTTGAAACCGGCGGGAAAGGACTCCGACCCCGTGAATGTGATCGTCATGTTCATGGGAAACAACGATGGCGTCAAGACTTTCGGGGGAAATCCCTCTGGACGCCAGACGCCGTTGTATTTCGATACCGGACAGTCCGGCATCAATGAGAAGTGATGTATGGCCGTCTGAGATATACATGCTGTTCCCTTTGCTTCCGCCGGCCAGCATGCATACGGTAAAATGATCTCTCGAATCGGTTTCCAATCGAGCAGGTGAGGGTGAAGAGAACGTTTCCATAAGGCATTCACGTTTTCAAATGCAGTGGTGTTAAATTCCGGTATGTCCGAATCCGCCTGTATTTCGTTCAGTCTCATCCAGTGCCTGTACAGAGTGAATGCGGACTTTAATCACCTGTTGGATGACCATTTGTGCGATTCGTTCTCCATGGTGTACAGTAAACGAATTTTTTCCGTAATTGATTAACGGCACCATTACCTCACCGCGATAATCCGCATCAATCGTTCCGGGTGAATTCACGATCCCAATTCCGTATTTTACGGCCAGACCGCTTCTGGGACGGATCTGAGCTTCATATCCCTCCGGAAGGGCCATCGCAAACCCAGTTGGAATCAAAGAGATATCTCCGGGTGCCAGAACCCGGTCCTCTTCGACGGCAGCGTAGATGTCCAGGCCTGCGGAATGGGCGGTCATATACTTTGGCAATGGTATGTCTGCGGTTGAATCCGGTCGGAGCTTAAGGAAATTAATCGTCAAAGAGTTTGTCATAGCCATCCGGGAATGTCTTGTGAAATATCGTCATGGGTAACCGGCCCCAGCAATGTCAGCGCGAGACTGTCGGACTGAAACAGGCTGTCGGCCAGCTGAAGGATATCGTCTTCGGAAACCGTTTCAATTCTATCGATAGTCTCTTTAAGCGGAATTTGCCTTTTAAAATTAATTTCATTCTGCGCTATCCGAAACATATTGTTTTCAGTGCTTTCATTGGCCATCAGCAAACCGGACGTGGTATATTCTTTGGCATTTATGAGAGCGTCGGCATCGGGACGATGTGTTTTAAACCGCTGCATTCCACGAATTATCAGTTCGATGGATTCGTGAAGATGATCGGGATGAACGGCCGCATATGCTCCGAACATTCCGGTATCTATATAAGACGATATAAAAGAATATACTGAATACGCAAGGCCTCTTTTTTCGCGAATATCCTGGAAAAGCCGTGAACTCATGTTGCCGCCCAGCAAGGTGTTGAGCAGTGACAATGCGTAGCGGCGGGGATCGGTCAAAGACAACCCTTTGGTTCCGATACAGACATGCACCTGCTCGATGGGCTTGTTGTATACGTTGAATCCACTGTTGATGGGTGGCGCACAACGTGGTGAAGAGGGCAATCCGGAAGGAATTGCGTTGAAAGAAGGTGCGATTAAATCCACAAGATGGTCGTGTTCGATATTTCCGGCTGCGGAAATTACGATGCGATCCGGGTGGTAGTGTCGCTTGAAAAAAAGTTGGATGTCCGACGCATCGAAGCTGCGGACATTTTCCGCTGTGCCCGTAATCGAACGTCCCAATGGTGTGTTTCCCCAGAAGTCGTTTTCCAGCAGAAAATGGACAAATTCATCGGGCTGGTCTTCCATCATGCTGATTTCCTGAAGAATAACAGGACGTTCTTTTTCCAGCTCTTCCGGGTCAAATGTAGAATGCAAAAAAATATCGGTAAAAATGTCCACCATAGTGGACACATGCGTATCCAGAACCTGGGCGTGGTAGCATGTGTGCTCCATGGTGGTAAATGCGTTGGACTGACCACCGATCGCGTCGAATTCGCTGGCAATCTGAAAAGCACTTCGATGGGTTGTCCCCTTAAAAATCATATGTTCGATAAAGTGAGACAACCCATTTTCAGCCGGCGTTTCATCCCGCGCCCCGACGTTTACCCATACGCCCAAGGTTACCGACCGCGTACAGGGCATATGACAGGTCAGAACACGGATGCCGTTATCCAGAACGGTTTTACTTGTTCTGGGCACCATGACTCTGGTCTTCCAGAACCGCTTTTCGACTTAACCGAACCTTGCCGTCGCGGGAGATTTCCAACACTTTGACGGTCATCTGGTCTCCTTCCTTGACAACATCCGTAACCTTCCGGACCCGCTGGGTGTCAAGTTGAGAAATATGAACCAGTCCGTCCCGGCCCGGCAGAATTTGAACAAACGCCCCGAAATCCGTTGTCTTCACGACCGTGCCTTCATAAATTACCCCGACTTCAGGTTCGGCAACAATTTCCTGGATTTGCCGAACGGCCTCGTCCGCCTCGGTGGTTGAAAACGCCGCGATCTTTACGGCACCGGAATCATCGATCTCGATTCGGGTGTTGGTATCGGATTGAATGGCCCGGATTACCTTGCCGCCGGGGCCGATGATTTCTCGGATTTTTGTCGGATTGATATGAATTGTAATCACCTTGGGGGCATAGGGTGAAATATCCTTCCTGGGCTGCTTTAAGGCTTCGAGCATTTTTCCGAGTATGTGAAGACGACCGCTTCTCGCCTGTTCCAGGGCTTTTTTAAGGATATCGCGGCTCAGCTCATGGATTTTGATATCCATTTGAAGCGCGGTGATGCCTTCACTGGTACCGGTCACTTTGAAGTCCATGTCGCCCGTATGATCCTCATCACCCAGAATATCTGAAAGAACCACGACGTTATCGCCTTCCTGGACCAGACCCATGGCAATTCCGGCGACCGGCGCCGTAATTGGAACTCCACCGTCCATCAGTGCCAGTATACAGGAACAGACGGTTCCCATGGAAGAGGAGCCGTTGGATTCGAGGACTTCGGATACCAGGCGAATGGTGTAATCAAATTCTTCCTTTGCAGGGATGACTTTTTCTATGGCGCGTGTCGAAAGACCTCCATGGCCGATATCCCTTCGGCTGGGTCCTCCGATGCGCCGGGCCTCACCAACGGAAAAGGGAGGAAAATTGTAATGGAGCATAAAGGGCCTGGATTCATCACCCAGAAGCGTTTCAACCCGCTGTTCATCCAGGCCGGAGCCCAGCGTCAGCACACCCAATACCTGAGTTTCTCCCCGTGTGAACAACGCACTCCCGTGCGGTCGGGGAAGGATACCCGTTTCGCAGGTAATCGGCCGAATTTCATCGAATTTACGATCGTCGATCCGACGCCCTTCTTCAAGAATCAGTTTTCTGCAGAGTGTTTTTTGAAGATCTCCTAAAATCGAATAGACTTCACCTTTCCGATCGGCATATTCGTTCCCGAGATTTTCAAAAATGTCTGCTTTACAGTTTCGCAGCGCGTCATTTCGTTTTATTTTTTCAGGGATCGTGATGCACTGACGTATCGGGTCTGTCGCCATTGACTGGATCATGTCAACCAGTTGCTGATCTTTTTCGGGTGGAATATATTCCCGTTTGGGTTTTCCGACCTGCTTTTTCAGTTCCTCCTGAAGCTCTATCAGCGGCTGCATGGCCTGGTGACCAAAAAAGATCGCTTCCAGAACATCGGCCTCGGGTACAATATTTGCGCCGCCCTCAACCATCACCACCCCGCTTCTGGATCCGGCAACTATTATATTGATATCGCTTTCTTCCATCTGCGAGATAGTCGGATTCGCTATGAATTCACCGTTTACCCGGGCCACGCGAACGTTCGCAATGGGTCCGTCAAATGGGATGTCGGAAATTTCAAGTGCTGTAGATGCACCGATCATGGCCAGCACATCCGGATCATTTTCCTGATCCATGGACAGGACCGTAGCAATGACTTGAATTTCACATCGATAATCCTTAGGAAAAAGCGGTCGAATAGGCCGGTCGATCAGTCGGGCCGTAAGGATTTCCTTTTCGCTTGGTCTGCCGATTTCACGGCGGAAATAATTTCCGGGTATCCGGCCGGCGGCATAAATTTTTTCCTGATATTCGACCGAAAGCGGAAGAAAATCAGTACCGGGTCGCTCATCATGAGATGAGACGACGGTAACAAGTACAATCGTCTCACCATACTGAACAACGACCGAGCCTGAGGCCTGTTTTGCGACTTTGCCTGTCTGAATGGTCAGTGGCTTTCCGCCGACCTCGGCGTTTAACGTAATTCCCATAATACTCTCCTAATCGAAGCATCCTGGCTTCGTAATTGTACCAACCATCAACGAATGCAGCGTGTCCGGCACGACAAAAACGGCGGTCCGATTTTATACGTTCCAGGCACATAATCGCTATGCCGATTGAGCTGTTGAACTCCATCGAACAAAATATCTGATCCGCATAAAACAGGCATCGATGCCGTAACGGATTACGTCCGGATTACGTGTGGGTGAATCCGTTCGGATGACTCAGGCCTTTTATCGTCTGAGACCCAGATTTCCGATGATGGTACGGTATCTCTGCACATCCTTGTTTTTTACATAATTGAGCAACCGGCGTCTTCGGCCGACGAGCATCAGAAGTCCTCTTCTTGAATGGTGGTCTTTCTTGTGCATTTTCATATGTTCGGTCAGATAAGTGATCCGATGGGTCAACAGTGCGATCTGCACTTCCGGAGAACCCGTATCGCTGTCATGAAGCTTATGCTCACTAATGAGTTGCTGTTTGTTTTCTGCTGTTAAAACCACTGCTTTCAGCCTCCTGTTAATCGTTCAAGAGTTGTCAATGTTTACGTCCGACCGTTCAAAAAAGGCCATGTTCCATGCGCGCAAAAACTGAAAATTGACGCATCGGGTTCAATCGTTGCAGCTTGGCGAAGGATGCAGCGTAAAATGAAAACCGGCGTTTTATGTAACGGTCATGTCCTGAGTACACACACATACTTATAGTTGGAACGGTTCTGGTCTGCCTGAACAACGGTCAGTAAATTTCGTTCCGAGTCGATAATTTTCAGATATCCCTCCGGATGCTCCGTGTCAGGGCTGATTTCATCCCTATTTAGAATAATGCCATGCTTTATTTTTTGAGTCAAAAGATTATCGGCCGTATATTCGGGTAAATACTTCAGCGCGTCCGTCATGGAGATTATCGTTCTCGACAACCGGCCCTGCAGGGATATACGTTCGAGATTTGACAGATCTACAGCATCATCCAGTGAAAAACCGGAACTGGAAATTCGTTTTAACGCCTTTAGATGCGCACCGCAACCTAATTCGGTGCCGATATCCGCGCTCAGGGTTCGAATATAAGTGCCGGCGCTGCAGTTGACTTCAAAACGGATCATCGGCAATTGAATATCGATAAGTTTTATCGATGATATGGACACCCCTCGCGGAGGTTTCTGAACGGGTCTTCCGCTTCGGGCGAGCTTGTAAAGCGGCGTTCCGTTATGTTTCAATGCGGAATATACCGGTGGATGCTGCCGGGTGTCCCCTATAAATTTTTGGCATGCCGATTCTATCTCCAGACGGGTATAGTCTTTAATTTCGCGGAGATCTGTAACGGTTCCCGTTAAATCCAGGGTGTCTGTTTCAACTCCGAGATGGACATCCGCCTGATATGTTTTCCATCCGTTAAGGAAGAATCTGGCCAGTCGGGTCGCATCATTGATGCAACAAATCAACACTCCGGTGGCAAACGGATCGAGGGTACCGGTGTGGCCGACTTTCCTTACGTTCAGTATTTTTTTAACGGTTGACACAACACGGGCCGACGACATTTGCGCCGGTTTGTTGATGACAAGAAATCCGTTTAATTGCAGAGCGTTCAATGACATTCAGCCGTTTAAGACAAGTTGGGAATCAATTAATATGCCGGTGAGTCCGCAAGCGCTGTGTCGTTTAGAGCAACGCGTTCGGAAGACACCACATGTATGAGCTGCCGGCGAACCGTAACGATTACGAGTCAAAAGGCGTATGATCCGATCCCTTGTCTGTTTTAATGGAATTCAATAAACGATCAATGTTCGAGCCGTATTCAAAGGACTCATCATAGTAAAATTGGAGATCCGGCATATACCTTAAATTCAACTGACGCCCCAGGCTTCGTTTTAAATAGCCCAGGGCTTTCTGGAATCCTTTTTTCGCGTCCTCTTTGTTTTCCGCCGGTCCGGGAACAACGAAATATATCTTCGCGATACGGAGATCCGAAGACAGTTTGACCTCGGTGATGGTTGCATCCTTGAGGCGTGGATCCTGAATTTTTTTTCGGAGTAACTCCGAAATTACCTGTTGTATGAGAACCCCGACTCTGTCGGATCGGGCAAAAGAATTCATAAGTGTATAATGTCCATTTCCGTGTCGATAACTTCAGCCAGCCCTGAATCTTCAACCATATTGATCAATTTGTCTATTTTGGAATTGATCACGCCATGATCGTTACCGATCATGGCGAAGCCGATTTCAGCGCGTTGATGCATATCATTGGATCCGACTTCGGCTACCGACGCATTGAAGGTATTTCGAATTCGAGCGATGACGGATTTTACGACTTTCCGTTTCCCTTTCAGAGAACGGCAATCATAAAGCCGGAGCGTAATTTTTCCAGATCCGATGACCATTTTGGATAACCCGTTATTATGCTGAACGCCGGATCAATTCAATTCGGGTTTGATTTCTTCCATGAAATAACATTCGATGATGTCGTTTTGCTTGACGTCATTGAAATTTTCAATTCCGATACCGCATTCAAAACCGGTTTGGACTTCCTTTACGTCATCCTTAAATCGGCGAAGTGATCCAATTTTTCCATCAAAACAAACGATTCCGTCTCGAACCAGTCGGGCCATTCGTCCGCGTTCAATTTTCCCTTCCGTGACGTACGACCCGGCAATTGCGCCAATTTTAGGCACATGGAACACCTGACGGACTTCCGCGCGGCCCAGAAGCTGTTCCTTGAACGTGGAGGCCATCATGCCGACAATGGCATCTTTTACGTCCTGAATCGCATTATAGATGATGTTGTAATAACGGATATCCACATGTTCATCATGCGCAAGTGCCTGCACCTTCGCGGACGGCCGTACGTTAAATCCGATAATGATCGCATCGGAAACAGCCGCTAGAGAAATATCGGATTCCGTAATGGTACCGGTTCCGGAATGAACGATATGGATATTGACCTCTTCGTTCGATAATTTAGTCAGAGAATCCCGAAGCGCTTCAATCGAACCGTGAACGTCGGCCTTGATGATCAGGTTCAGATCTTTTACCTCACCTTTCTGCATCTGTTCATACAGCTTTTCGAGACTCATCCGGCTGGTCTTGGCCAGGTCCTGTGCCCGTTGCTTCTGAATTCGATAGGCACTGACCTGCTTGGCATCCTTTTCGTCCGTCAGGGCCATGAATTCATCGCCGGCCAGGGGGACGCCCGAAATGCCGATAATCTCAACGGGAATGGAAGGACCGGCCGATGTCACCTGAGTTCCTCTGTCGTTTCGCATCGCCCGAATTTTGCCGTGATGAACGCCGCACACCACCGGATCTCCCACATGAAGCGTGCCCTCCTGAACCAGCACCGTGGCGACCGCGCCGCGTCCTGAATCCAGTTGGGCCTCGATCACATGACCTCGTGCCATTTTATCGGGATTCGCCTTGAGTTCCATCAGCTCTGCCTGAAGCAGTATCATCTCCAGCAGTTCATCGATCCCCTGATTCTGTTTGGCGGAAACCGTCACAAAGATGGTGTCGCCTCCCCAATCTTCGGGAATCAGACCGACTTCGGCCAATTCCCGCTGTACCCGTTCCGGCTCGGCATTGGCCTTGTCGATTTTATTGATTGCGACGATGATGGGAACGCCGGACGCTTTCGAGTGATTGATCGCCTCAATCGTCTGCGGCATTACGCCGTCGTCGGCCGCCACGACCAGAACGACGAGATCCGTAACCTCGGCGCCTCTGGCTCTCATGGCTGTAAAGGCTTCATGCCCCGGGGTATCGAGAAACGCAACCTGACCTTTCCCGGTGGATACGTAATAGGCGCCAATGTGTTGAGTAATTCCACCGGCTTCATCATCCGTAATTCTGGTTTTTCGAATAACGTCCAGAAGCGATGTTTTTCCGTGGTCCACATGGCCCATAATGGTAACAACCGGTGGGCGTTCGATCAGCATATTGGGATCATCCTGCTCATAGTGGATAATGGATTCTTCTTCAAACGCGGCTTTTTCGGCCTCATAATCGAATTCAGATGCAACCAGTGTTGCCGTTTCAAAATCAATGGTCTGGTTGACGGTTGCCATCACCCCAAGGCCCATCAGTTTTTTGATCATTTCACCGGCCTTGATGCCCATTCGTTTAGCGAGTTCGGAAAGCACGATGGTATCATCAATTTTGATACGGCGTTTGATCGCTTTAGGTGTCGTTATCATCGGTTTTTCACCGGCTGTCGGCAATTGTTTGCCCTTTGCGCCTCCTTTTCGGCCTTTTTTGGGCGGATGATCGGCTGCGTACAGCGCCGCTCCTTCAACGATTTCTTTTCTGCGGAAGGAAATTTTCTTTTTGAGAAATTTTCGATCTTCAGTGGGGGCTGCTTCCGCTTTCTTTTTCCATTTCTTTTTTTCGCCGGGAACTTCCGGGGTGGGCGGTTTCACGACCTCCGCCTTGATTTTGGGCCCCCGTTTGGGCCTTTCTTTTTCCGGCGTTTTGGCTTTTTTTACTTCCGGTTCAGGCGCGGGGGGAGCTGCAGCCGGTGCCGGCTTGATGATTTTAGCCGGTTCTGATCCGGCCCCTCTTTTTGCCCGGGGTTGTCTGGGCAAAGGTGTGACGACCATCGGTTTTTCCGGTTCAGCCGGCCCTTCAGCCGGCTCGACAACAGGCTCGGAGATATCTGAAACTTCCGCCTTAATTTCGACAGCCTCAACTTCAGACGTTTTTTCGGGTTCCAAAACGGGCTTTTCAGAGGGGACTTCAGCCGTCTTACCGGTTACCATTTCCTCTTCAGGGGGGTGTATCGGCACCTCAACTGTTTCAGGAGCCTGAATGTCCTGGACGGGTGCCTGTTCGACATCCATCGGGATTTCGATTTCAGGTTCAGCGGATGTTTCAGGTTCCGGTATGGTTTCAACGTGAATCGGTTCCGGTTTGACTTCTTTCCTGCGTCGTCGGATTACGGTCGGTTTGACACGTTTGACGATTACATCGTCGCTTTTCCGTCCGAGTAAATTGGATTTAATTTTTTTGATCGTATCGTTATCCAGAGAGCTCATATGGCTCCTAACACGTATCCCCATTTCACTTAACTTATCAAGGAGAGCCTTATTCTGCATGTTAAGATCCCTGGCAAGCTCATAAACTCTGATCTTTGCCATCAATCCCTCCTAAAATGGATTCTATGTAATGCTGCGCGACTTTATTTCAAAATGAAAATATAATGCCCGACCTGTAAAGAACCGTACGTGCTTTGGAGACCGGCATATTATTCTTGTTTATCGGACGCTTCGATGTTCGCATCATCGGAAACAACCTGCGTTTCCTGTGACTGTTTTATGTGGAGCGTTGCGGATTCAATGATCTGATCGGCAAGTTCCTCGGTTATACCCGGTACCTGGCTCAGGTCCTCCACCGTACTCCGGCTCAGTTCTTCAAGCGAATAAAACCCTTTTTCATACAGAGCGTCCGCCAGACTGATAGTGATTTCAGGCAGCGCCACCAGCGATTCATAACCGGCCTTCAGTGCCTTGCTGTATTTGGATTCGCTTTTTACGTCAAGGCGCCATCCCGTCAGTTTGCCGGCAAGGCGGACATTCTGCCCCTTTTTCCCGATCGCCACGGACAGGGAATCATCCGGAACGATCACTTCCATCGCGTGATTATCTTCATCGATGACGACGCGCGTGATTTCGGCCGGTGCCAGTGCATTGCAGACAAATTTTGCCGTATCCACATGCCAGGTGACGATATCGATTTTTTCTCCGCGCAGTTCCTGAACCACGTTCTGGACTCGGCTGCCTTTCATCCCGACGCATGCGCCAACCGGATCGATATCCGAATCGTTGGACGCAACGGCGATTTTGGACCGGCTGCCGGGTTCCCGGGCTGCCCCCATAATTTTGACAACGCCTTCACTGATTTCAGGAACTTCCGTCTTGAATAAATCTATCAGAAAGTTCGGATGGGTCCGAGACAGGATGATCTGTGGACCCCGTGCATCGGAAAGCACGTTCAGAATATAGGCACGAATTCGATCCCCGCGGCGATAGCTTTCTTTGGGAACCTGTTCACGAGACGGCAGCACGGCTTCAGTTTGTCCCAGGTTGACGACAATGTCGTTATGGTCGAAACGTTGTACGATCCCGTTGATGATTTCGCCTTTCCTGTCGATGAAACTGGAATAAATCGCACTGCGCTCCGCATCTCTTAATTTCTGGATAATAACCTGCTTGGCCGACTGGGCCGCGATTCTTCCAAAGCTCCCGGTGTCCATTTTTGTGCCGAGGCTGTCTCCGATTTCACATTCCGGATCGAGTTCATACGCATCATCGATATGAATTTGAATATCGGGTTCGGTTATTTCATCAACCACTTCTTTAAATTGAAACACTTCTATTTCGCCGGTATCATCCCTGTATTTAACTTCGATGTCGATTTTATTGCCGAATTTTTTTCGGGCGGCAGATTTTAATGCTTCTTCAAGTGCCGTTATCAGAACTTCGCGATCGATCCCCTTATCCCGGCTTACCTGATCAATGACGCGTTTTATATCTGTAATAAGCATCAGTTTTCTCCGTTATAATTCACGAGTCGTGCTTTGACGATAGAGTCTAAAGGGATTTGTATGGTGTCTTTTTCGATGGCCAGCAAAACATTGGTTTCAACTGTTCCCTTCAGCACCCCTTTGAAATTTTTTCGGCCGTAAACAGGACTTGCCGTTTTTATCCTGGCGGTTTGTCCTTTAAACCGATCAAAATCCGCCGGTTTGCCCAGCGGGCGGTTCGAACCCGGTGAAGAAACCTCCAGACGGTAGGGAGAACCTGTTTCCAGATGAACATCCAAAAGGTCGTTTAACTGTCTGGAAATATTTACGCAATCATCCAGTGAGACGCCTTCGTTCCTGTCGATATAAACTCTCAGGATTTTCCCGCCGGGTTCATGTTGATATTCTACATGGACCAGTTCCAGCCCTTCAGAACGACATACCGGCTCTGCCAGCTGAATGATTCGTTCGACGGTTCGTTTCCGATTTTTCAATGTATCATCGGATTTCCCGGATGTTCTATGTTTGCTGTTATGCTGTTTTTTTTTATTGTTCACGAATTCAAGTAACCCTAAAAATACGAAAACGGGCGATTGCCCGTTCTACTTATCTATGTAAGTTTATTCAGCGGATCCAAATGCAATTATAAGATCATGTCACAAGTATAACCCTCTGAAGCATCCCTGACTAACCCGTACATAGACAAAAGTGTTTCCTCATTGATATTGAGAAAAGGCAAAAAAATGGAGCGGGCAACGAGATTCGAACTCGCGACACCAAGCTTGGGAAGCTTGTACTCTACCAACTGAGCTATGCCCGCTCAATCAATCCCAAAAATAAGACAAAAATCCGCTTTTGTCAACATGTTATGCCGTGTTGTTTTTAAAACATGTCAAATAAACGGCGCAGGATGTATAAATGCTGTCGGGTTTCGTGAAGTTCTTGTCCGTCTTCAAGGTTCTGCGGGTTGATGTGAAAATGTATCGGCGCGGAAACTCCTCAGGGCAGTTCGTCCAGAAGATGCCGGATATGTTTCAATTCATTTTGTATGTGGGTGTAATCATTTTCGCGGGAAAAAGCTTGTTGTGTTGCCGGTTTTCGGGTTTTCAGGTATCGTTTTGCGCCTTGAATGGTAAATTTTTTTTTATAGAGCAAATGCTTGATCAGGAAAATGTTCTGTACGTCGGTAGTTCGATACAGCCGTTGTCCGGAATCGGTGCGTTTGGGTGAAATGGCTGAAAATTCCGTTTCCCAGAATCTCAGCACATAAGTCGGGATTTCGGAGATTTCACTGACTTCTCCAATCCTGAAATAAAGCTTTTCCGGTAATACGGGACAGAATACGTCTGTGTCGTCCATAAGTCGTGAAAAGCATTCCCGGTAGTTAAGGGTTGTTATGCCGGTAATGTGGCTTCAAATTCGGCCAGCAACCGTTCGGATACGGCGGTGTGTATGTCGTTTACGACCTTGTCTTCCAATGTGCCGGTCGTTGATCTGTATGTGATTCGGATCGAAAGGCTTTTTTTAGTGTCGGGTATCGGGTCGCCTTCATACACATCGAAGAGATGGATGTTTTCGATAAATTTTTCTCTCTGCCCTTCAAAAAATTGCAGAATTCCGTTTGCTTCGATATCCTTGGATACGATGATCGTGATATCGCGGGTAACGGCCGGAAATTTCGGAACGGGCGCTGCTTTTTTTTCAGCCGGTATACAGGTAACCAGATCGGAAACATTGATTTCGAAAATATATCCGGTTTGTTTGATGTCGTAATTGCGCAATACCCGCGGATGAATTTCACCGATGCGGCCGATACGATTTTTTTCGGTATAAATATCCGCCGTGTACCCCGGGCGCATATAACGGCAGTGTTCATTCGGTGTCAGTGTGAATCGGACCCGAGGGATGTTCAGGCCGTCCAGCAGAACTTCAACGATGCCTTTAAGATCGTAAAAATCACAGACGATATCTTTGGTGTCCCAACGGGGTGTGTGCTTCAAACCGGTCCACAGGCCGGTGATCATTTCTGTCTCCACCGGCAGTTGGTCCTTGCCGGTGCTGATGAACGTTTTGCCGATTTCAAACAGTTTCAGATTTTTTACCTGATTTGCCAGATTGCCGCGCATGGTTTCCAGCAGTCCGGGGACCAGAGAGGTCCTCATAACGGATTGATCCTCGGAAAGAGGGTTGAGAATGTGTATAAACCGTTGCCGGGGATCGTCCTCGGGAAGGTTCAGACGCTCGCAGGAATGTTTGCTGATAAAACTGTAATTCAAGGCTTCTGTAAACCCGACCCCGGTCAGTAACTGTTTGATCTTGCGGCGAAGGTCAAACAGAGGAGAGATGGACCGTTTTTGTGCGGGAATCAGTGGGTATGTTGTCTGAATTTTGTCGTATCCGTACAGGCGGGCAACTTCCTCCACCAGATCGACCGGGCGGGTGACATCGACCCGGTAGGACGGGACGGCCACTTCGAGTGTTTTATCGGTACTGCGTTGGATGGTAAAACCAACGGACTGGAGAATTTTGCTGATGACATCGCCCTGCAGGCTGGTCCCCAGAAGCGTATTGGTTTTTTGAATGTCTAAAGTCACGATGCGCGTATCGGGCTTGCCGGGATGCTGATCGATAAGGCCCCCGACCAGGGTGGCGCCTTTGGAAATGTCGAGGATGAGTTGGGCGGCTCGATTCAGTGCATACAGGGTGCCGTCCGGATCCACCCCTCTTTCGAAACGGTGAGAAGCATCGCTGTTCAGCCCCAGCTTTTTTGCGGTTTTACGAATGCTGGAAGGGTTGAAGCAGGCGCTTTCCAGCAGGACTCTTCGGGTTTTCGATATGATTTCAGAATCATATCCGCCCATGATCCCGCCGATCGCCACCGGGGTGCTGTCGTCGCAAATCATGAGCATTTGATCCGACAGGAGGCGTTCTTTTCCATCGAGAGTCTTGAATCGTTCGCCTTCCGATGCGGTTCGGACAATGATCCGGTGTCCGGACAGGCGGTCAAAGTCAAACGCATGAAGCGGCTGGCCGGTTTCAAGCATGACAAAATTTGTGACGTCGACAATGTTGTTGATCGGGCGCAACCCCACCGACAGGAGCCGGTCCTGCAGCCAGAACGGGGATGGTTCGATCGTGATGTTTTCAAGTAAACGGGCGGCATATCGCGGGCACAGATCCGGGGCTTCGATGGTAACGGATGTCATCGAATGGATGTCGCCGGGCGCATCGGGCAGCTGGATTTCAGGGATCGACATCGGAACGGCCTGGATGGCTGCCGCTTCCCGGGCAATGCCGATCATGCTGAGACAGTCGGGCCGGTTCGGTGTCAGGTCTATATCAAGGACCGTATCGGATAACTGAAGGGCGACGTTCAGAGACGCTCCGGGGCGCAATGTGTCCGAAAGATCCATGATGCCGCCTGCATCCGGGCCAATTGACAATTCCGATTCACTGCACAGCATGCCGCTGGAGGCCTGACCGCGAATGACGGTTTTCTGAATGGTGGTTCCATCCGGTAATACGGCTCCGGGCATGGCCAGAGCAGATGTCATTCCCCGGCGTACGTTCGGTGCGCCGCAAACAACGCTGACGGTGTCGGTGCCGATGTCAACACGGCATACGCTTAAGTTGTCGGCCTGAGGGTGGCGTTCGACATCGAGTATGCGTCCGACCCGGATGTCCTTTAAAAAATCATAACGTTCATACAGCCCGTCTACTTCCAATCCCGCCATTGTCAGACATTCGGCAAGATATTCCGCGGTCATCTGAACAGGAACGTACTGCCGGAGCCAGCTGAAACTTACATTCATCTTAAAATTGCCTTAAAAATCTCAAATCATTTTCAAAAAATTTTCGGATATCGTCGATTCCATATTTGAGCATGGTAATTCGCTCGATGCCCATCCCGAAAGCAAACCCGGTGTAACGCGAGGTGTCGTATCCGACATTTTCAAAGACTGCCGGATGCACCATGCCGGAACCCAGAACTTCCAGCCATCCGGATTGGGAGCAGACTCGACAGCCCTTTCCCTTGCACATGACGCACTGAATATCGACTTCCGCGCTGGGTTCGGTAAACGGGAAAAAGCTGGGGCGGAATCTCAATCGTATTGTTTCGTCAAATAATTGATGGATAAAGGCCGTCAGGATACCTTTCAGATCCCCAAAGCTGACGTTCGTATCCACCAGCAGGCCTTCTATCTGATGAAACATGGGCGTATGGGTCAGGTCGGAATCGCACCGATACACCTTGCCGGGAGCAATGATTCGAACCGGGGGCGGCTGCTTTTCCATGACGCGGATCTGCATTGGAGACGTCTGAGTTCTCAGAACGATGTTATCCGATACATAAAACGTATCCTGCATGTCGCGGGCCGGATGGTCTTTAGGAAGGTTCAACGCTTCAAAATTATAATAATCCGTTTCGATTTCCGGTCCTTCGGCAATTTCAAACCCAAGGCTGCCGAATATATCACATATTTCCTGAGCCACCTGGGAAATGGGATGCAGTGAACCCAGGCCCGCTGCTCTTCCGGGCAGCGAAACATCGATTCGCTCTTCAGGATTGAACGATTCGTTTTCGATTTCGGCGACAGCATCCTTACATGCCCGTTCCAGTATGTTTTTTACCTCGTTTGCTTTTTTACCGGCCTGCGGGCGCTCCAGAGGCGGAAGCCTGGAAATATTGCGTAAGAACTGTGTGATTTTTCCCTTTCTTCCCAAATATCGAACGGAAACCGAGTTGATGCCTTCGATATCGGAAGCGGATTTTAATTCACCGATCGCTTCGTCGTGAATCTGCTCTATGGATTTTTCCACTTTATCTGCTCAATCTTTCGAATTTCATTTTTTGAAACGACACCTGCCGATCACAGGTCGTGCCGTGAACGGCAGCTGAAGGTCTTAAACATGCTGAGAAGCAAGTGCTGATATTTGAGAAAATCCAGCCGGATCGGATATGGCCAGTTCGGCCAGAACTTTTCGATCCAAATCGATGTTGGAGCGTTTCAGCCCATGGATGAACTTGCTGTAGGACAGATTGTTCATTCGGGTCGCTGCATTGATTCGGGCTATCCAGAGCCTTCTGAAATCTCTTTTTCTCGCCTTCCGGTCACGGTAGGCATATACAAGCGCTTTATCAACCGCATTGGCGGCGGTTCGAAACAGTTTGCTGCGGCCGCCCCGGTATCCTCTGGCCAGTTTTAAGACTTTGTTACGTCGTCTTCTTGCTTTAAAACCTCGTTTTATACGCACGGTAGAATCTCCTTGTTGACATCATGAGCCGGCTGATTTTACCCGTTCGGCATCAGAAGTCTCAATTCTTTCATGTTGGTTTTGTCGATGATCTGAGCCTTTCTCAGGCTTCGTTTGCGTTTGGTGGTTTTTTTTGTCAGAATGTGGCTTGCATGTGATTTTGAATATACATACTTGCCGGATCCCGTTTTTTTAAAACGTTTGGCGGCTGCCCGGTTTGTCTTGATTTTCGGCATAGTCAGAGTATCCTCAATTTGTCAGGTTCGAAACATGTATCCGCTCACAGCACCCGGATCCGTTCAGCGTGAACCTGTCTCTGAACCATCCGTTTGACCAACGTGCGGCGAAAATTCTAAATCAAAAAATTGTATAATTTAAAACTTTTTAAAGAAATCTTCAAGTGGAAACCCGAAAAATGACAAAGAAAATATTTTTTCGGTTCACAATCGAACGGTCTTTCTTTAAAAAAGAGAAGGCGTGAGTGTCCTGGTTCCATGACTCACGCCGGTCTTCTCAGCTTTGTCCGAAAATGAGGAAGTATTTTCTAAGCCAAACGCAGGTTCCCGCTTCAGGCGATTCATGCATCAGTACAACCGGACACCGTTTATTTGGGTGCCAGGACCATCATCATTGTGCGTCCTTCAAACTTGGGATGTTGCTCTATCTCGGCATATTCCCGGGTTTGTTCGGCAATCTGCAAGAGCAGTTCCCTGCCGCGGTTGGACAATGTAATCTCACGCCCTCGGAATATTACGGTGACCTTGACTTTGTCCTTTTTTTCGATAAATCGTTTGATGTGACTGATTTTTACGTTCAGATCATGCTCGCCGGTTTTAGGTCGTACCTTGATTTCCTTGATTTGGAAAACGCTTTGTTTTTTCTTTGCTTCCTGCTGCTTTTTGGTCAGCTCATATTTGTAGCGACCGTAATCCATTATTTTGCAAACCGGCGGGTTTGCGTTGGGTGAAACCTCGACAAGATCCAACCCATGGTCGGCAGCGATAGCCCGGGCCTTATATATGGGAATAACGCCGACCTGATTTCCGTCGGGCTCAATCAGTCTGACTTCTTTAGCTCTGATCTGATCATTGATATTCGTTCTGTCTTTAGTGGGTCTTCGTGAAACTGCTATTCTTGCACCTCCTGCGGCAGTAGTTGGCGCCTCTGCGGAAATGATTTTTTTCCCGATGTCTGTGTCCGGCTCAAAATCCAATCCCCGGCGCATATCAAGCATGCCGGCGGTTCGAAGTTTCGCCTTTCTTAATATTCGGAAAAACCATCCTGCTTCCGAACAGGCACTAGTTAAAGGTCTTGAAATTCAAACGTAAAGTTTTTTATTTACCCTAAAATGTTTACATACCACATATTACGTAAAAGTGAAATATATAACAACTTTAAGAAATGCAAGAAAAATTTTGAATAATCCTGCATTCGGAATCTGCCTGAACAAAGGACTGTTGTGTTTGCGGGTGTGGATAAAAACAAAAGCCCGGTTGAGCGAAACCGGGCTTTTGTCGTCTATATAAAATGGCGGAGAGAGAGGGATTCGAACCCTCGGTGGAACTTTCGCCCCACACTCGCTTAGCAGGCGAGCGCCTTCAGCCGGCTCGGCCATCTCTCCTTGAAATTCGGGATTGTGGCGGAGGGAGTAGGATTCGAACCCACGGAGCCGTTAAGCTTAACGGTTTTCAAGACCGCCGCCTTCAACCACTCGGCCATCCCTCCTTAAAAAAAAATTAATATCATTTAACTTGAGACAGGTCAATATTTTTTATGTGGCGGAGCTGATGAATTCAGCGTTGAGCTTGATCAATAAAGCATGTAAAAAATTAAATCCGGACGAGGTGTTTGTTCATGTCATTCATTGTTGACATCGGCTGGGTTTTATGATTTCCGGATTTAAAAATATATTATTCCCGCCGGCGCATAGCCGGGAATAAGGGCCTCGGGAAAAATAATTTCCATCGTCAAGCCTGACGTTTTTTTCCGCCTTCAACGTTGAGCCGGAGAATACGTCTTGAAGACGAACGGGTAAGCGAGCGTGCGAGACTTCGCAAATACCGCGCAACTCGTGGGATATTTATTCTATCCGCGGCCCTGAATGAAATCAAGAAAGGTAAAAGGAGACAGGCTTTGAAACAAAAGTATGTTGTGTTAAAGCAGGATGAAAATGATCAGCTGATCATTAAAGAATTTGCTGAGCTGGATAAGGGGGGGATGTCGTTTATCTGTGAGGAGTTTTATGCGCGAAAGGAGATCGAAGCCGCTGTTTTAAAAGGTAAGGATGCCCTGCTTGCGGGATTGAGAACACCGAACATGTTCCCGTGCGGGATATTTGCCGACAAAATAGCCGACACGGTCATGGCGTTGTATGAATCCGAAGACCGGCAGACCATGGAAGTTTTTTTAAACGATATTGAGGTAATTGATGAAGTGGGCCAGGTCGGCGAACCCCTGGAAGATGACAACGTTGAAATTGACGGTTTGCTGGAGGAAAAATTTGAAGAGTTTGAAGATGACGATACCCCGTTAACCAAGGTCGGCGCTCCCGTGAAAATTGCTGATGATGAAACGATTGATATCGGCGGGGACGAATAACACCCGGGGGGGGGCTCTTTTGTTTGGCATCAGGAGCCGTTCCATCGGCTCCTGAGAGAAGACGGTTTTGAAGTGAAAAATTTTATCGATTTTTTTTTAATTTTGGAGCGGGGATAAACGCAGCTCCGTTTTCTATTGTCAATCCATGGCCCCCCTTGATTAAATCCAATCTCATGTCTTTCATTTTATCGTCTGGCCGTGCTGCATGGACATGGGTTTTGTAAAAACCCAAAATTATATTGCATGTTTTATCATGTGGGAATCAGGAGGCGGGATGCTGCATCAGAAAAAATCAAGACCGGGGCGTTTTGCCGGCGGTTGTCTGGTCCTTTGGATCATCGGCTGCATTTTCGGTTGTGGGTTCAGGGAAGAAGTGCTGCTTACCGGGCAGACCATGGGGACGACCTATCATGTCAAGGTGGTGGCCGGACATGGGGTTGATACCGAAGATTTGCAGAAAAGAATGGATGCGTATCTGGAGCAGATCAATCAAAGCATGTCGATATTTAGCAAGGACAGTGAGATCAGCCGCTTTAATGCAATGAAAGAGACCGGGCAAAAAATGGTTGTCTCGAAAGGGTTTTATGATGTGATGGTTCTGGCCGGAACGCTTTACGAAAGGACCGACGGCGCCTGGGACGGGACCCTCGGGCCATTGATCAATCTCTGGGGATTCGGATCTTCCGTTCACGGGCGGGACGTTCCGACACCGGAGATGATTCACGGTCGTCTGGCCAGGGTTGGATTCAATCAGATTGAAATTCATGAGGACCGGTCTTTGAGCAAACGGCACTCCGACGTGGTGTTGAACCTTTCTTCGGTCGCCAAAGGTTTCGCAGTGGACGAGATCGTTCGCTTGATCAAGTCCCGGGGGATCGAAGACTGCCTGGTCGAGATCGGCGGTGAAGTTCGCGCGTCCGGCCGAAGAGCGGACGGTTCGTTCTGGAAAGTGGGCATCAATATGCCCCGGAAAGATGCCCCGGCAGATCTGGTCTACAGAGCGATGGTCCTGGAAAACGCGGCAGTGGCCACCAGCGGGGGGTATCGAAATTATTTTGAAAAACATGGAAAGAGTTACTCGCATATAATAGATCCCCGAACCGGATACCCGGTTCAATGCAATGTCGTGAGTGCGTCTGTCTTGGCGGATTCCTGCGCTCTGGCCGACGGCCTGGCCACGTCTCTGATGGTCATGGGGCCTGAAAAGGGGCTGGTTTTGATCAATTCTCTTCCCGGTGTGGAATGTTGCATCGTCATTGAATCCAAAGACGGCCGTCTGGAAGATTTTGTTTCCGATGGATTTGAGCTTTTGCAAACGGCGGCATAAACTGCAGGCAAAGGCGGGCTATGCCCGTAACTCAACGGCTATAAAATTGCCGGTACCACAAAAATTCTCGGGAAGCCACACCTGGCGATGGTTTGCAAATCCGGTAAAAAATTTTGTTTTTTTGACAGCCTTAAACGGCCGGGGGCGGGCGGAATCGTTTCGGCAGACATAAATGGGTTGACAACGGATTCCGGTTACTGTAATTTCCTATGTTTACACATAAAAATTCAATTTTTCTGGGTGCTTACATGCAGGCGCAGTTTTTTGTCAGGTAAGGCAAACCACTTATCCAACGCTGGAAAGAAAGGGAGCACGCGGTGAATATCGTAGTCTTATTGAAGCAGGTGCCGGCAACGGAATCCCACATCGGGATTTCGGAGAACGGCAGGTCGGTTCAGACGGACAACGTAAAATGGGTCATCAATCCGTATGATGAATTAGCTGTTGAGGAAGCTCTGAGAATTCGTGAAGACAAGGGCGGAACGGTCACCATTATATCGATCGGTCCGGACAGAGCGGCTGAATCCATTCGTACGGCCCTGGCAATGGGGGCTGATAAAGGAATTCTAATCAACGATCCGGTTGCCGAGACCTGTGACGGATTGGGCATCGCCAGAATTCTGGCAACCGTTCTATCAGCCGTGGCGTTTGATCTGATCATTGCCGGGCAGCGCTCCGTGGACGATGAGAATTATATGACGGGTCCGGCCGTTGCGGAATTGCTGGATATTCCCAGTTTGTCACAGGTGTTCCAGCAGGAAACGTCCGGGACGTCCATACGCTGTCATTGCTCGGTAGACGGCGGAAGCGTCGTGATGGAAGCGCCGTTGCCCGCGTTAATTACGACTCAGCGGGGGTTGAACGAACCTCGATATGCCTCTTTGCCGGGAATCATGAAGGCCAAGCGTAAACCGATCGACGTGAAATCCCTTGCGGATATCGGACTTGACGCTGAATCTTTAGGAGCGTCCCGGTGCCCCGTTACGGCATTTAATTTTCCTCCGGAACGTTCCGCATGCAAAATGCTTCAGGCAGATACGCCTCAGGCAACAGCAGCCGAACTGGTTCAGGCCCTGCAAAATGACGCTAAAGTTCTTTAACTGGAAGGAGAGTAATGATGGCACAGACCCTATTGGCCCTGGCAGAACAGGTAGACGGTGTGTTTCGCAAAGTGACGTTCGAAGCGCTGACGTTGGGGCGACGGATTGCCGATGATATGGGGGGGACTGTTTCGGTCCTGGTGCTCGGGTCCGGTATAGAGGCATCGGCAGAGACATTGAAAGAGTATGGTGCCGATAGAATTATCACGGCGGATGATCCGTCTCTGGAACATTTTCGGGTCGATGCTTATTCGCAAGTCGTTTCCGATGTGACGGCCGCCGAAAAACCGGCTGTTATCGTGATGGGGGCTTCTGTTCGGGGTAAGGAACTGGCCGGAAGGCTTTCCGCCCGTATCGGCGCTTCTTTGGCGGTCGATGCCGTGCGGGTTCGCTGGGAAGATGGGCGCCTGATCGCCGTTCGTCCCATGTACGGGGGAAAAATTCTGGCCGACGTACTGCTTGAAGGACCGCGTCGGCTCGTGGCTGTTCGCCCTAATTCCATACCCGTTGAAACCCGCGCCGGTGCCGGTACTCTTGTCAGACAGCCCGTAGACGGGGTTAAAACCGCATTAACGTTCATTAAAAAGGAACTGGATACTGAGAAGGTCGAACTGACAGAGGCCGATGTGATTGTATCCGGCGGCAGAGGGGTTGGGGGCTCAGATTTTTCGGCGCTGGAGCAGCTGGCCGATGTTCTGGGCGGGGCGGTTGGTGCGTCGCGATCGGCGGTCGATGAGGGGTGGCGACCGCATTCTGATCAGGTGGGACAAACCGGTAAAACCGTGTCTCCGAATCTATACATCGCATGTGGAATTTCCGGTGCCGTGCAGCATCTGGCAGGTATGTCTTCTTCCAAAACGGTTGTGGCGATCAACAAGGACCCCGATGCACCGATTTTTTCCAAAGCTGACTATGGCGTTGTCGGAGACGTGCATGAGATGATTCCCTTAATTACGGATGAGATTAAAAAAATTAAGGAATAAATTTAAAAACGACCATCTGATACATGAAAAAAATATATCTGATCAGCCTTGGATGTGCGCGTAACCTTGTCGACAGCGAGATGATGAGCAGTCGGATCACGGCATCCGGCGGTGTCATGTGCGACAACCCGGATGAGGCGGACGTTATTTTGATCAATACCTGCGGGTTTATTGAAGCGGCAGCCGATGAATCCATCCAGACGATTCTGGACATGGCCCGATATAAAACGGACGGGAACTGCCGTCTGCTGATTGTGGCCGGATGCCTTCCGGAACGCTTCGGGACGGAAATCGCGTCTGAATTGCCGGAGGTCGATCTGTTCATCGGAACAGGGGCGCTGGAAAAAATCGGTCACATTCTGAAAGCACCCCGGCAATACGGCTCATGCCTGCTGCCGGACCCAAATTCCGCAGGATTTCAGAAGGTCGGAGCGACGCGGACTCTGACCCCGCCCCACATGTCGTATCTGAAGATCGCCGAAGGCTGCAGCAAACACTGTACCTATTGCATTATTCCCAAACTGCGGGGGCGCCATCGGAGCCGACCCTTTCATGATATCGTTTCAGAGGCCCGGCGGCTGGTTGCCGGAGGGGTGAAGGAGCTGGTTCTGGTGGCACAGGATACCACGGCCTACGGGCAGGATGTGCCGACGGCCGGTGGGCTGGATTCGCTTCTGGAAGCCCTTTCGGATCTATCCGATCGTTTGTGGATACGTTTTATGTATGGGTATCCGGAAAATATCAATCCGGCTATTATTCGGACCGTGGCCGACCATGCGAATATATGCCCCTATTTCGATATCCCGATTCAGCATGCCTCTGACTGCGTGTTAAAGCGCATGGGCCGACCCGGAACCGAAGACGATCTGTATCGATTGTTTGATTCCATACGGGCCGTCGTGCCGGATGCCGCGTTTCGAACGACCGTTATCGTTGGATTTCCCGGTGAAACCGATGCCGATTTTTCCCGGCTTCTGAAATTTATCGAAAGGGTTCGGTTTGATCAGCTCGGGGGATTTTTGTATTCTGATTTTGATGATCTGCCGTCTCACCGTCTTCCCGATCATGTGCCGCCGGCCGTGGCAAAGGAGCGATACGATGCCCTTATGGCCGTGCAGCAGGCTGTTTCCCTGAGCATCAATACCGGGCACGTGGGCCGCAGGGCGGATGTGCTGATTGAGGAGAAGGTAGAGCCGGGGTTGTATGTCGGCAGGACCAGGTTTCAGGCTCCGGAGGTGGACGGAATGACCTATGTCCGGGGGCGCAACCTGGTTGTCGGTGATTTTGCCGGAATTAAAATCACCGACGCCTTTGAATATGATCTTTCAGGAGATGCCCAATGACGCAGTTGAAAGCAACCATCACAACTCGAATCGCACGGGATCTTGAAGCTGTTGAAACCGAACTCAAACGTCAATTGAATCCCTATCTGGACCTGGTGAACCAGGTGGCAGGGCACATATTGTTTTGCGGCGGTAAACGCATTCGGCCCCTGCTGATGATATTGTCGGCCAGAATCTGTGATTATTCCGGAGACGACGACATCACGTTTTCCACGATGTTTGAATATCTGCATACGGCTACGCTGCTGCATGATGATATTGTGGACGGCGCGACGCTGCGTCGGGGCAAGCCGGTTGCCAATACCATCTGGGACCCGGCTACTGTGGTTCTGGCCGGGGATTTCCTGCTTGCACGGGCGCTTTCCATTGCCGCTGAAACCGGCAACCCCGAAGTCCTTCGTACTGTGGCCAATATCACGGAGTATATGTCTCAGGGAGAAATTCATCAGCTTATCCGGAAAATGGATATCGGTCTTACGGAGTCCGAGTACCTGGAAGTGATCCGGAACAAAACTGCATTGCTGGTGGCCGGTGCCTGCCGCGTAGGGGCATTGATTGCCGATGCGCCGAAAGAAACGGTTGACGCTCTTGAAGCTTACGGGCACCACATCGGGATGGCGTTTCAAATGGCGGATGATCTTCTGGATTATACCTCGGACACGACGGTGCTCGGCAAAAAGGTCGGTGCGGATATAAGAGAAGGCAAGATCACCCTGCCGTTGATCATTGCCTTGAAGTGTGCCGATTCCGAGGACCGGGAGTTTATGGAGATGTTGTTGAAAGAAAAAAATTTTTCTGCACGGAACTTTCAAAGGCTGGTAACGTTATTGGAAAACTATGGAGGAATTGCGTATACCCGCCGGGCGGCTGCCGATCATATCCATGACGCCAAGCAGGCCTTGAATGGCTTGAAATTGTCTCCAACCAGAGAAATCCTGTTTGATATAGCTGATTTTGTGTTGTCCCGTAAATCCTGAACGTCCGATGGCGGTAAAATTGTCGGAACCAACAAGATGCGGCGGAGGTTTTTCATGTCGTCACGAACTGTAATTAATCATGGATATTGTGCGGTGTTGATTCTCGGGGTGGTGTTTATGCTTTTCGGTGCCCTTGACGGTTGGGCGGAAGAAGCCTTTCCCGGTAAAACGGTCGTGGTGATCGGCACCGGGACGATCCCGGGGCAAAATGTCGAAACAGCAAAAAATCAAGCCGTTGCCGTTGCACTGGCGGCCGCCGTGGAAACGGTTATGGCGTCACAAATCCCCCTGCAGACCCGTATCGATGAATTTGAGGTACTGGACACGTATTTTTACGGAAATTCGGAAAAATATGTTCAGGATTTCAAAGTGATGGCGCAGTTTGAATCCAATCGATATTATCGGGTGCTTGTTCAGGTGTCGGTCGATGAAGGTTTGATTTGTAAGCAGCTTGCCGGCCTGGGTATCGCATCCATGCCGCACGATGCGGTTGAGATTCTTTTTTTGATATCGGAACGAAATATTGATGATGCGGCCCCCAGACGCTGGTGGCTGAGCGATTCGGTTGAACCACCCAATGTCACCGAACAGGAGATGGGGAAAAAGATGGCGGCGATGGGGTTGCGTGTCGTGGATCACGAAAAGCCATTGGGGGCTGTCGTTGAAAACGCCATGGGCGAAGCCATTGATATCGATGATGAAAGGGCGATCGCTATTGGCAGAGGTTTGAACGCGGATGTGGTCGTAGTCGGAAAATCGGAAGCCGTATGGGTACCCAATACCATGGGAGCGGAATTGAGGTCGTTTCAGGCAGTGCTGACCGCCCGTGCCTTAAGAATCGATTCCGGAACCCGGATTGCCGCAACCGATCAGGCGTTTGTTTCCGTGAGTCAGGAGCGTATTGACGGAGGCCGTAAAGCCCTGGCCGGTGTCGGGGTCCTGGCCGCCGGGGATCTGGCCCGACAGATCATTTCATCCTGGGCACCTGTATCTGCGCAGGAAAACAAGGTGCAGATCATTGTTCGCGGAACCCATCAACTGGGCCGGTTTGTAAAGTTTCGCAAAATGCTGAAAGACATCCCCGGGGTCAAGGCCGTCGGTCTGCGGGAAATCCGTTCCAATGAGGCCGTTCTCGAGGTCGTGTTCGAGGGCACATCCGATGCTTTGGCGCAAGCGTTGATGTTGAGAGCTTACAGTGATTTTGGTATCAATATATCTGAAACCGGAACGAACCGGATGGTCGTTGATCTGGTTGCCGGCGGGACACCGGTAATCCGTGAGGAAATTCTTACTTCCCACCCTGACGGATAGGGGCGCCGGCAATTAAAGGCTGAGGACAGCCATGCCCGTAACCCTATACTCATAGAATTTCCGTTCTAAAAAAATATTTTCTGCCGCCAGGAAAAACCGGTCGGTAATTATCGGCCGTGAAGTGGATCAAGCGATTTGAAACGAACCATAATTGATATCAATATTCCGAATTTTTTGACAATCTGCAGGATTTTGCTGACGCCGGTGTTTGTCATCCTCCTGCTGAAGGATTTGCGGTTTTCTGCGTTTATCGTATTCAGCATCGCCGGGATCAGCGATGCACTGGACGGCCTGATTGCACGGTGCTTTAACATGCGGACGGTTCTGGGTGCGTACCTGGATCCGCTGGCCGATAAGCTGCTGCTGACGTCCGCATTTGTGAGTCTGGCTGTTTTGAAAATTATTCCCGAGTGGCTCGCGGTGATCGTGATCAGCCGGGATGTCCTGATCGTTCTGGGAATCGGTGTGTTCTCCATTACCGATATTCGTGTGGAAATTCGGCCCAGTCTGGTCAGTAAGTGTACCACGATGTTTCAGATCGCGACGGTCATTGCCAGTCTGCTCGAACTGGATTTCATCCCGGCAAAAATCGTAAAGCAGGGCTTGTTCTGGATTACGTCCGGCTTTACGGTCATGTCGGGATTTCATTATTTATATAACGGATTGAGCATTCTGCAGAGCGCTCTGGGAAATAATAATGGAAGAAAATAATCTGAGAAGTATTTTCCTTGACACTGTCATATTCAAATGGTAAAAAAATTTTTTATGAATAAAGGCACGTAGCTCAGGGGGAGAGCGCTACCTTGACACGGTAGAGGTCGTTGGTTCAAATCCAATCGTGCCTACCAGTAAATTCAAGGGGTTGCGGTTCAGACCGCAGCCCCTTTTTTTGTCCCTGCTACCAAACTGCTACCATTTTTTTTCAAGACCATATTTTCAAGCTTGTGTGCGGCCTCCTGATTATTGGATTTCATGAGGTGGGCATATACGTTCAATGTTACCGATGGGCTTGAATGCCCCAACTGAGTCTGAATGTATTTGATGTTCTCGCCCTGTTCGATCAAAAGGCTTGCGTATGTGTGCCGCAGACAGTGGAAGGTGATACTTGGTAACTCGGCGTTTTTCAATGCCTGTCTGAAATGACGCTTAATCAAGTTGTTGTGGTCTATGGGTTGACCTGACTTGTTCGGGAAAATCAAATCATGCTCATTTGGCGGACAGGCAAGCCTCCACTTTCTCAAATGTCCCATCATGGTCGGCCCTATGTCGATTTTACGTTTTGATGTCTTTGACTTTGGCCTGTACCATGCCCCGTTGTTGAACGTCCGCTGAATGAAAATCTGGTTGTTGTCCCATTCAATATCGGACCATTTCAATCCCAGCAACTCTCCCTGCCTTGCCCCACTCATAATCGCCAAGGTAAACAGCGTTTTGTATTTCTGGCTTTCAACGGCTTCCAGAAAGTCGCTGATTTCATCGGGTGTCAATATCCGGGTTTTGGTAGTTTCTTCGTCTCCCTGATCTTTTGGCCGTTCGGCATCCCGTACCGGATTGTAATCAATGAGCTTGTGCCTGACGGCATAGGTAAAAATCTGGTTAAGCGTTACCAGAACCTTTCTCAAGGTCAATATGTGCATCCCTTCAAGCTGTCTGTCTGCAATGAAATTTTCAATCGTTACCGTGGTAATCCTGTTGATTTTCAAATTCTGAAGTTCTTTGAAATGATTCCGGGTGTGGCCTTCGTAAACTGACCATGTGGAGTTTCTGAGGTTGGGTTTTTTATATTTCAGCCAGTCTTCGGCAACTGTTTTAAAAAGCGGTATCTTTTTATCCGGCAAATAGATCCGCTTTGCCACCTGGTCCTCGAGTTCCCGTAACCGCTCCCGCGCCTTTGCCTTTGTGGTCCCCTTCGGTTGAGTTTCCCATCTTCGCTTCCCGGTGTGATCGGTAAAATCAATAATCCATCTGTCCCGCCGTTTGCTGATACACGCCATTGAAAGCCTCCCTCCGCTTTCCCCTGTTTGGTTGTTGCTCAGGAAGCCGGGCAGGGTCCCCGGCTTTCGACTGGCCTTGTCTATCCTGAGCAAATTTTTAATATTCTGCCAATGGTGTTATATGGGTTAAATCAAGATCGTTCCATATACGGCCTCTGAGACGGTTGTCAATCCTCCCCCTCGTAATCATCCGGGTACAGGTCAGAGTTCCACCTGTCAAACGCCAAAATGACATTGCCCACAATCCGTTGAATCTCGTTTTGGATCCTCAATGGGTCCTCAAAAGCTTTTGTCTCCTTCGGTTCGATTTCAAATGCCGGTAGTGCCTCCCGGATTATGCGAAGTTGAGCAATCTCAGTTCCCATTTTATCATGGAGTTGTTTCCGGATTGCAGTCTTGTCAAGTTCGGCCTGTGCCGTCTGTTCTGGCACTGGTTCCGGTTCCGGCAATGGCATATCAATATCGGTATTGCGTCTCCCGGATACCTCCCGATACATCGAATCAAACGCGTTGACTGCCTCTGACATGATCCTGACAAACCCGTCTCGTGAATCCTTCAGGACTTCGCCGTCAATCATCATGTTACGGGCGAGTTCGATCTTGTCCCTTGCCGGTCGCAGTTGATTGTCCAGTTGCTCGAGTACGTCAAAAATCCGAATTGTGTTTGTTGCTGTGTTGCTCATTTGTAAACCTCCAAAAATAAAAAGCGCGCCTTAGCAGGTCTAAAGCCCTGTAACAGGCTTCACGGTCCTTTCGGATACCGTCTGCATAGCGCGCGTTTAAACTTGGATCTGATTCTACAAATAAAAATACCAGATAACGGTCTGGATAAGCCGGTTACAGTTTTTTTAGACACTATTTCCTTATCAATTCAGCCCAAAATGTCAAGAATAAAACACCAATACACAACATGTGGTGTTATTCGTACTCAGAAGCCACCAGATAACGAACATCGGCTTTCCAACGAAAACCCATAGGCTGATATGGTGCAATGCGAGAAGTCCCGATATTCACGCACTGAGAGATTAATTTTTTGATTGTCCGCCATAGGGAAACGAAACTCCTGAATCATCATCAGTGCCGATCCCACCTCATAAAACGCCTTGAGGTTTTTCTCGATACTGGTTTCGAGCTGGGTTAACTGGGTTTTTTCCTGTGTTGAGATTAACTCTTTATTCGTAGGGTTACCCCCGGATGTCATTTTGCACACACGAAAATCTTCCTGACGCATCGGTCTGTAATCCATTCAATGCAGAGATTTCATCCCCCCCCCCTCTCTATAACGAAGACTCCCGCCAATAGAGGCTTTACGTTCGATTGTCCGTTTTTTGCCCTTAAAGCCCCATCGACTCATGACCGGCAAAACCACCCCCCGAACCTCCCGGTCCCGATCCGGCGTGAGACGGCCCATCGTTATCCGTATCGCTGCCGCCTCCCCACGGATTACCCCGGTTTGCGTCGTGAATACTGGAAAAGTCTGCCGGGTCAAGGTCGGCAAGATCACCGTTCCAACCCGTATCACCCGGATTAGTAGCCATACCGCCACCTAAAGAGGGGTCATCAATACCCGTACCAAAGCCGCCAAACGATCCTTTTCTTTCCCCGGTTTCAAGGTTTTGCTTCATAAAACCCGTATTCTGTGGCGTGGTGTCAAGCCCATAAGCCGGAGTCGGGCTTACAGCATCCATCAAGGCACTCGTCCATCCCGAAAGCTTGTCTTTAGCCCATCCGTATCCGGTAAGATCCGACAAAGCCGCCTTTGCTCTGTCATACCCGGTTCGGGTCTGTGCTGTTTGTGCGGCGATAGTACCGATCTCCTGTTCAACTCCGGGGTCAAGTCCCTGAACATGAGTGCCGGACATTTGCAAGGCCGTCTGATCGGTCGGAGAAAGACCTGAAAAGGCCGGGTCTTTTTCGACCGCCCCCATGTAATTGTTGATGTTTCCGGCCAGTTCGTCATCACCCCACTTATTACGCTCCTGCGCCTGATCTGCCAGAGAACGGGCTTTCTTGTATCCGGGAATGTTTCGGGACGCATTGTTTACGATGTTGGCAAGTGCGTTTGTCATATGGGCAGGGGCGTTAACGGCTGCCCCCAACTTCATTCCTAAAATGCCGGGAACCGTCAACCGATTCCCCGTTACATCCGCTACCGGCCCCAATACATCTTTGAAACCAGTCCCTAAAGAGTAACCCGCCAGAGAGTCAACGGCCTTTTCTTTTGCCGTACGGGTGTCCGGTGCTGCGCCTTGAATGCCTGTACCGCCTTCTCCGGTGTTGATTCCCTTGAATGTCGGCGTGGTGGTGGTCTCCATTTCATTCAATGGTGTGGCCGGTTCAGGCGCTTCAAACAGGTGTCGAAGTCTCAAGCTACCGGGAACGCCGGTTCTGGTCGGGGTCTTTGCTCGTCTCCCTGTCAATCCGTAAAATTGTGTCATAATGCCAATCCTTCCAATCTTTAAGGTTAAAATTTAAGCCCGAGTCTTCTGGCCCCATCGAATAACGCCCTATCTTCAAGCAGCTCTGCCTGAAGCTTCAACCAGCTGAATGTCTTGTAATGCATTCCTTTCGGCTTGCGCCAAATCGGATCAATAGGGGCAGGACTGGCCCCCAACCGCTCACGGATCTTGCCTGCCTTTCGGTACATTCGGGAAGCACGGTTTTCCCTCTGCGATTCGTACCCCAAGCCATAGCAATGCCGACAAGCAAAATGCTTTCCCGGGCCGTAAAGGACCGCGACACGCCTTGAACAAAAGGGGCAGATAAACCACCGCCGCCGCCCTCCATAGTGGCAATCCGTCCAGGTGAAATTAATCTGCTGCTTAACGTCCTGCCAGTCACCCACACCGCCCCTGCGATAGTTATACAACAATTGAATATGATCCTCATGGGCAACAATCGTTATCCCCCCAGTTTGCCTGCCCAACCTCGACCATTTCAATGAACTCTGTCTGCCCGGTGTAAGGCAGCTATGTCTCTGAAGCCATCGGATATCGATACTCAGTCCGTCCTCAGTAGTCGATTTTGCGCCGCTCCTGATATAGCAGCCGGAACCACGTCCGCCCATGAACACCTCCATTTTTTGTCGAAATCATTAAGGAAAATTAACCGTCCACGTGGAGCGAAAGTACCCGGAAGGACCCAACCCCCTCCATGCGGGTACCGCCCTATCAATCCGGGAAATATTTTGAAGCAGCGACAAATTCTCTGAACCGTGCTATCGTCGGGAAAAAATGGTCGTTATCAATAATCGACTCGACAGCGCTTAGATAAACATCAGCGTCCATACCGGAAAGTTTTTCGTAATAAAGCTTAAGGGTATCTTGGTTCAATTTTTTCTGGAAAGCGGCCTCAAGGCGAGACATGCCGCGCTTAAAAGCGTCAGTTGAAATCATATTTATTTTTGCCTCCATTTGCGGGGGTATTTTTTTCATGACAGGATATCCTCAAGGGTCCGGTTGCCGTTTGGGTTCGGCGGGGGTTCGTCTAAAAACTCATACTTGTCAGCGCCGCCGTCCTTGGCTTGTATTTCAATTTCTCGAAGTACCCAAATCTTCCACTGACTGCCCCAATCAACAAAACGACTGCCCTTGCTTTGATGATTCAGGATGAACTTTTCCGTCATACGTTCAATGTCCCCGGTAAAGCCCCGATCTGCTGCATATTGTTTCATGGCATCAGAAATTGAAAAATTTTCAGGGGCAGGGGTCGCCTGCTCTCTTTCATTCTTTAATTTTTTCATTCTTTCATTCTTGTTAGTGGTTAGCTGATGGTTAGGACATGGTTGGCTGTTGGTTAGCTGATGGTTAGCTTGTTGGTTAGGGTCTTCAATATTAACGTCGTAAACGTCTGAATTTACGAGTTTTACAATCGTTCCACGCTTGGTTGAGTTGACGGTTAAAAATTGCCACTTTTCAAGATTTTTTAGTGCGGTCCTGTACTTTTGCCTGGTTAGGTTCGTGGCGTTCCGGCAGTCGTCAGCGCCGATTACAGCCTCCCCCGGTTTGAGTCCGTGGGCACTAAAAGCGTTGGTGCGTTTTACCCTTACAGCAATCATTGAAAGAAGGATAAACTCGTTCGGGTGCCTCATCAGTTCGATGGTCGTGTCCGTCCGTTGCAATTTAATAAAACCATTTTGCATTTATAGAAGATTCCCCCATAGGTAGATTCAGGCCGGTGCATCCCCTGGGGGAGGGGGTACATCTTTCCAACGGGTCCCACGCCGCCGCCGACCTGAAAAAGTTTATGTTATGCCGCCTGTGCGTCCCTGCTCTGTTCCCTCAACCATGCTTCGACTGCCGCCCATTCAAATCTAAGGTATCGACCGCATTTAATCCGGGGTACTGCGTCAACGCCCGTTTCACGTGTGCGCCGATACCACCACGACTTGGGTAGTTGGGTTTTTTTCTCAAGATCAGTTAATGTCAGAAGCTGTTCATTCACGCCAAAAATCTCCTTTCAAAAAATATTTAAGTTAAAAGAAATGTCACTATGCCCATCTATAAGGTATCATGCTTTTTGAGATATACAAGATGTTGTATGCCGTTGATCAAATTAACGGTGTAAAATATCCATCTCCGTATATCATTAAGCGCCAATGTCTACCCACACAGTATCACGGGTTTTTATATACACAAGATGTTGTGTTCAAGCTATCGGATAGCTTGATAAAAGTTTTTTTTAAAAAAGATGATTTAGTGTCTTGTTTGCGCTTGACAAGGTAAGCAAAAAAGGTGTTATGAATACTCAATCAAATTATGGATAATCAAAAATCAACTCCCGTCATACCAAGAAACAATCCGCACTTTAATAATAGTGCGATCAATGTCGTGGGCACCTATCATGCAGGTATTTATTATAAGCCGGAATTGTTGAATAAAATTGAAGTTGGGAAAAAGGTAATTTTAAAAAGAGAGTTTGATAATGAGCATGATGCAAATTCTATTTTAGTATATTTATACGGTGAAAAGGATCACTATGGATGGATTCCCAGAGGAATTGCCGCAAGGCTGGCCCCCATACTTGATAGGGGTTCCCGGTATGAATGCTTTGTAAAAGAAATAAGAGGTCGCCGCCAACCTCAAATAATCATCTCCCTTACCACTTATCCGGTCAGTCGCCCAAAGCCACCTGAGAAAGAAAACGGTCCAAATAGACCCATACCACCCCCACGAACGCACCGTACTTCTCCGGTTACTCCTACAGGAAAAGCTTTTAGGCGGATGGTAAACTTTGACGCTCATTGCAGAAAGTATAATGGAGTGTCGGGAATTTACATAATATGGAATCGGCGTAACAAAAGCTATATCGGGCAATCAAGAGATGTCGGTTGCAGATGGAGAATACACGAAAGAAAGTTGTTTAACAGATGCCATGAAAATAAAGACCTCCAGAATGATTGGGTCCAGATGGGGGCAAGTGAGTTCCGTTTTGATTTGCTGGAAAAGGTAGAACCGGGAAGGCTTGACGAAAGAGAAAAATTTCACATCATACGGTTGAATACTTATTTTCAGGGATATAATCAGACTCCTGATGGGCAGGGTAATCCGAATAGAATTTTTTCACCGAGTGATAAGGCTATCGGTTATGATGAACACGTAGCAAAGCCCGATTTAGTGGCGCAACCAGAAGAAAAACCGACACCCGATCAAGCACCACCGTTGCAAAATACGTCTCTGTCTGGCGTGCCTGGATACGTCCCACCTGAAGAAGAGCCGAAAATCAACAAAGCCCGACCGAAAAAACCCATTACACCTTGGCTCATATGCAATCCGGGAAGAATAACCATCTATAAAAATCCGGACGGCACACTCCCTTATCCTTATGGCCCGAAAGAAAAAAATGCCGCCAAAAAATCCAAGCCCTCTACATATGACATGCTTGAAAAATATAGTGGGGCATTTGTCGCCATGATTCTAATTATACCTTTCATGATTTTGATATGTTTTTCTTTCCAAGCGGGCATCCCGCCAGCAAACAGAGAAGCATCATATTATGATAAGTCCCAATCCGAAGGGGCTTTGCAGGATAAAAAAAGAACGTCGGTCATATGGCATGAAGTTCAAAGAGGGGACTCCCTGTTTGTCATCGCGAATAAATACCACACAACAGTTGAAAGGATAGTAGCGGATAATGGTATTGAGAACAAAAACACCATTTATTGGGGAGAGTTTCTTAAAATAAAAGTGCCGGAACAGGAACGATTCATAACAAAAAAAGCCGGACCCACGAACTGATCCGGCTTTTTGCTTATAGTGTCTGGACTTGGAACTCGTTCGTTTTTTGTCGCTGAAACCTCCCGAAATGCCCGTATCATGGGAGATTCAGGCTGCAAAAGTTGCTACCATTTTGCTACCATAATCTTGAAAAACAGGGGTTATTTAAGAACAATAATGGACAATGTGCTACGGGATATTCTAATTATTATTAGAGGTTATTGGTTTTTGTTATTCATTGCTATCAAGCTGAAACAGATTGACACGGTAGAGGTCGTTGGTTCAAATCCAATCGTGCCTACCAGTAAATTCAAGGGGTTGCGATTTATATCGTAACCCCTTTTTGTTTTCGTTACCGTATCCGTAGGTATTCGTGCAAATCTGCGACTGAATTTTGTTTTTTTGCCGCGGATTTACGCGGATGTTCGCGGATTTTTTTTATTTTCTACCACCCGTTCGCTTCGTTCTCACGAGGTTCAGAGATCGCTATAGCCAAAACGGCCGTTTTTATGGATAAGGCGCTGAAAAAAATAACCCGGTACCGAAAGGCACCGGGTTATTTGAAATGGTTTGCCGGGGTCGGATTGCGTCTGGATGTCTACCTTTTTGATAGAGCAAGTCGAATCGCGTCTCTTATTTATCCGGATGGGGCATGAATTCCGCCCATTTGGCCTTCTGGTCCAGCCTGGGCACCCAGATGGGTTCAGTGTGGGGATAGACCCATTTGTAGTTGGGCACCTGCTTGATCTGAAAGCTTTCTTCCAGCGGGTGCTTGAAGATCTCCCGGAGGTGGCGGTACTGAAGCCAGGTAAATTCCTCCCGGATTTTCTTTGGTGAAACGGTGGGTGTCTGACCTTCAGGCAGATACTTCAGGTTGTCCTTGATATCCCGGAGCCGTTGAAGAAGGTCCGGTCGGTCGTATTCCCACTGGATCTTGCAGTCTTTCAACTGTTCCCTGGGTGTAGGTGGTTCGTGTTTCCAGGCCGACCACCTCTCATACGGCAGGGGGTTGGCCTTGTTGGGGGATCCGAAAATTTTTACGGCGTTCCATGACTGGATTCCGTCCTTCCAGACTCCCATCCATGTTTCCTGGGTATCGATTCTTTGAAGCACAATCGCATGTCCCAGACTCGGATCGATATTCAAGGTTCCAAACTGGAACCTTCCGCCCGTAATATAGGCGATGGAATCGGCAATTCATGGAGATTTCCCGCCGATGCCACGCAGGAGCGTTCGATCCACCACTTTGTCCGGGAACATTTTATCGCAGATCAGGCGGCAGATAGCCGCCGAATAGTAAAGGGCCTCGCAGGAATGGCCGTGAAAACGGATGATATCCTTCATGCCGAATCCCAGGGTGTACTTGAAGTACTGTCCCGCGGTTCCCTCGGTGAAGATGGATTGAAATTCCGGCAGATAGGGACATTCCTCCATGAGAGGAGCGTAAAATGTCGGTGTGTCGTCCGTATCGTCCGTTCCGCGGTAGACGTATTTGGGCGGTGCGTCAAACGCCTTCCAGGCCTTTCTCAGTTTTTCTTCCTGGGTCTCATAGGATTTCTGCTTTTTCGCCCAGTAGGCCCGGACGGCGTCGTCCTCTTTTTTTTCCTGGGCACCGGCCAGGGCGGTCATGCCCAGCACCGCGCTGCCCGCGGCCAGGGATGCGGCACCCGTTTTTTTTAAAAATCGCCGCCGGCCGATGTCTTTCTCGTTCCGTTGGTCCATAGAGCTACCTCCGTTGCTTTTTTTTCTGAATCAGGGCAAATGAATTCACGCATGTGAATTGACACGGTAAACAACTGTGTGAAAGGGCGACCCCCCCATCTTTTCCTTGTCGTTTGCGCATCATTATTCGACAAACCGTGTTTTATCTATCTTAAGGGTAATTTAAAGTCAATTAATTCTAAAAAACTTTGATATTGGAGGGTATTTAATGACAAAAATAACTTATAATAAGTTATAATTACATCTTGTGGCAGAGGGGCAGGATGCGCAGGGAAAGCCGCTGCTTCAAAACCAGGGGAGGTGAAAGGCGACGGCAGGGGATAGGGGCCGCCGGTTTTTTAAAACGTGAGGACGAGCAAACGTCAATCATTAACCGTACAGCGATGCGGCGAATAATACGGCGCGATATCCGTCTCTTCGGTCTTTGAACCGGTAGGGGCCGCGTTGGACACTCAGAGAAATAACGTCTGTATGTCCCGGTTTGCCCCCTATCGCCGGCAGGCATCGCCTGCGCTCCGGGGTTATCCGGCGTTGATGTTTTCTTCGGTTTGTCGCACCCGCAAATGTCGAATCGCGACGCTCGGTCCGGGAACGTGTATCGCTATACGAATTGCGCCGTTCTCCGCCGGTCCGTCTGCCGCCGTAGTCCATTTTTGCCAGCATGGAATGAAAATGGTTCAATTCAAAAAGCCCTTTCTTTATGGTGTTGTCGGCTTTTTTCAGGCCTGATCCGCGCAAATCCGGGGCAGAATTTTCTCTTTTTGCCGCGGATTTTTTTCTTTTTATCGTCCGTTCGCTTCGCTTTGTAGAGACACAGAGATCGCAGGGGCTGTAATCGTCGTTGCGGGACTCTGCGTTTTTTGCGTCTCGAGCGAAGCGGGCGGTAACTATAACGAATCAAACGCTGAAATAAATTATTTCACGCAACGCCGCAACGTCGATATCCACATATTGGATATTATTTTAATTATAAGGCGGGATAAAAAGCCGTGTCAAAATGAATGTGCATTCATTAAAAATCGTCAGGGGTCTGGTTCATGGTTTTTTTACGTATGGGAAACAGGAGCGGGGCAAACGATCCGGATGCCGCTGTGCCAAGATGTACCTTGACTTAAGTCCTAAATGTTTTTATAAATTATAACTTTTAGATGGAGTGGTTCACAGGGAGGGGGCTTTTGCCCCGGGATTTTTTTTGGAGAGGATACCACGGCAGGAGAGAAATGAAAGAAACTATACGACACATTATCGCGGATGCACTGAACCGGGCGTATGAGGCCGGGGAATTTTCTTCGTCTGCGTTTCCCCCGGTAGAGGTCGAAGAACCCAAAATCGTTGCGCATGGCGATTTTGCCACCAATATTGCCATGATTCTGGCATCGGCTCAGAAGATGGCACCCCGAAAAATTGCCGAGATCATTCTGCGGCATGTAAACGATCCCTCCGGGATTATTGACAAAGCCCATATCGCCGGCCCGGGGTTTCTCAATTTTTTTATGAAACCTTCGGCTTGGTATGCCGCGCTGCAACGGGTTCATGAACAAGGCCCCCGTTACGGATCGTCCCGAACCGGCGCGGGAAAGAAAATTCAGGTGGAGTTTGTCAGCGCCAACCCGACCGGGCCGCTGCATGTCGGACACGGCCGGGGTGCCGTTGTGGGCGACAGCGTGGCCAATATTCTCGCATGCTGCGGTTATGAGGTTGAAAAAGAATATTATATCAATGATGCCGGCCGACAGATTCGGACCCTGGGCCGGTCGGTGTACCTTCGATACTGTGAGCTTCAGGGCCGGACCGTTGATTTCCCGGAAGATTGTTATCAGGGCGATTATATCATGGACCTTGCCAAAGCCGTTTGCGCCGAAAAAGGCGACGTTTTATCGGCGATGACGGAAGAAGACGCCGTGGGTCTGTGCGCCCGGTTTGCCGCGGATATCATACTCGAAGGTATCCGAAAAGATCTGGAGGCATTCGGGGTGACCTATGATTGCTGGTTCAGTGAACAATCCCTGTATGACGACGATCGGGTGAACACCGTGCTGGATGAGTTCAAGCGCAAAGGGATTATTTATGAAAAGGATGATGCCCTGTGGTTCCGCACGTCCGATTACGGAGACGAGAAGGACCGGGTAGTGGTTCGCGGCAATGGGGAAACCACGTATTTTGCATCCGACATCACCTATCATCAGAATAAATACGGACGTGGATTTGACCGGGTGATCGATGTGTGGGGCGCCGATCACCACGGATATATTCCGAGAATGGCGGCGTCCGTTCAGGCCTCCGGCTATGCCCGGGACCAGTTCGATGTGATTCTGGTGCAGCTGGTGAACCTGCTGCGGGGCGGCGAGCCGGTGGCCATGTCCACCCGGGCCGGCGAGTTTGTCACGCTCAAAGACGTGGTCGATGAAGTCGGTGCGGATGCGGCCCGGTTTATTTTTCTGACCCGGCATTACGGCAGTCCGCTGGATTTCGATCTGGAAGTGGCCAAGAAAAAATCCAACGACAACCCCGTATATTATGTCCAGTATGTTCATGCCCGGATTTCCAGCATCGTTCGAAAAGGCCGTGAGCAGGGAATACAAGCGGCCGAATGTCTGGAAACGGAACTGGCCGCATTGCGGGAAACCGAGGAAATTCAGATGATCCGGTTGCTGGCCCGATACCCGGAAATTGTGGAAACCAGTGCGGAATTGATGGAACCTCACCGGATTACGTTTTATTTAATGGAATTGTCGGCGGCGTTTCATGCTTATTACAATAAACACAGGGTCCTGGTCGATCGGCCTGAATTGAGCAAAGCCCGGTTATACCTGGTTCAGGGGGTCCGGCAGGTCATTCGAAACGGGTTGGCCCTGCTGGGGGTGTCTGCACCGGAAAAAATGTAGGCCCGGAGCCGACTATATGGTGCGGATGTCTCAAACAGTTGCCGGATTCCGGAAGGGATACCGGCACCATGAGGTGCTTCGGTAATGGGGAAAAAAAAAGAATCCTCCCGTCGGTCATCGGGACAGAAACCCCCGGAGCCCGGCCGGGCCGTGCAGGCCGTCGTTCGCAAATACGGGCTGGTCTGTTTTGTGGCTGTCTGGATGTTTGTCCTTGGGGTGATGGTGGGACGGGAAACGGTTCCGGTTCAGTTTGACATTCAGCAGGTGCGGGAAGAGCTGGCGGCGCTCAGGGAAAGCATGGTTCGGGACCATGAAAGTCGATTTAAAATAGACTCGAAACAGGTGGCGCATTCCACTGAAGATCTCGGGTTCCATGAGGCGTTGAAAACCGAAGCGGAACCTGAAACGATTGCGCCGGCAAAGCCCGAAGCAAAGCCGGACGAAGCCGTTCCCCATAAAACCGCGAAGGTCGGAAAAAATAAAAATCGAGCGCATATTCCGGCGACGAAATCGACCGCCGTTCACAGCAAAGTCGCTGCCGCCGGATCGTCCGGGGGCGTCGATTCAGCCTATGTCGTTCAGGTCGCGTCTTTGAAAGACGCCCGGGAAGCGGATAACATGATCGGCAGACTCCGAAAACTGGGCTATGCCGCCTATCGGGTTCAGGCCCGGATTACCGGAAAAGGAACCTGGTATCGTGTGCGCATCAGCGGTTTTAAATCCAAAGCCGATGCCCGACAGGTTCTGGAACGCCTGCGCAAACAGAAATTCAGCCCCATGCTGCTGCATTCGTGATGGATAAAGGAGAATCGACGGGTGATAAAAAAATAAATGAAATTTTTAACGTCGACAGGCATATACGAACACCAACAGGGATGATAGTCACCCTGATATGATGGAGCAGGAAATGAAAATTACCCGAGAAGAGGTGCTGCATGTGGCCGATCTGGCCCGACTGGAAATTGGTGACGACGCCATTGACACGTTTTCCCGTCAGATCGGACAGATACTGGAATACGTCGATACGCTCAACCAGGTAGATACCCGGGACGTGGCGCCGACCACGCATGCCATCTCCCTGACCAACGCGTTTCGGGAAGATGTCGTGCAACCTTCTATAGACAGAGATGCCGTCCTGGCGAACGCACCCGAGCAGGAAGACGGAAGTTTTCTGGTGCCGAAAGTGATCGGATAAAAAGGAGCGAATCGATGGAATTGTACGAGCTTACCATACACCAGGCCCATGAACTGCTGAAAAGCGGCCGGATTACCTCCGCGGAGTTGACCCGGGCGGTGCTGGATCGGATACAGGCCCTGGAAGCCGATGTCGGCGCTTACATCACGGTCACCGAAGAAGTGGCGATGCAGCAGGCGGAAGGCGCCGATGAAGCCATCGCAGAGGGCCGCATTACCCCCCTGACCGGGATTCCGCTGTCGATCAAGGACCTTTTGTGTATCAGGGGGATTCCCACCACCTGTGCCTCTGACATGCTGCAGAATTTTGTCCCCCCGTACGACGCGACGGTCATTCGTCAGCTGAAAGCGGCCGGCAGCGTCATGGTCGGCAAGGTGAACATGGATGAATTTGCCATGGGCTCTTCCACCGAGAATTCGGCCGTCAAATCCACGAAAAACCCCTGGGACCTGACCCGGATTCCCGGCGGATCCAGCGGCGGCTCCGCCGCATCGGTAGCCGCCGACATGTGCCTGGGGTCGCTGGGGTCTGATACCGGCGGTTCCATTCGGCAGCCGGCGTCTCATTGCGGGGTCGTGGGGCTTAAACCCACGTATGGACGGGTGTCCCGGTACGGGCTGGTGGCGTTTGCCTCGTCTCTGGACCAGATCGGTCCGCTGGCCAAAGACGTTACGGATTGCGCCATTCTGATGAACGCCATTTCCGGATATGATTCCAGAGATTCCACATCCGTTCCCCGGGACGTGCCGGATTATACCCTGGCCTGTCGGAAACAGGGCCTGAAGGGCATTCGGATCGGCATTCCCGAGGAATACCATCAACCCGAGGGAATGGACCCGGACGTGACCGCGGCGGTTCAGGAGGCGATCGCGGTCATGAAGTCCCTGGGGGCCGAATGCGTGCCGGTGTCCCTGCCGCACACCGCATATGCCGTTGCCGTTTACTATGTGATCGCCCCGTGTGAGGCCAGTTCGAATCTGGCGCGGTATGACGGCGTCCGGTACGGCGTCCGGGACCGGGACGCCGAGCACCTGATCGACATGTATCGAAAAACCCGGTCCGACGGGTTCGGGCCGGAGGTTCAAAGACGGATCCTGTTGGGGACATACGCCCTGTCGGCCGGATATTACGACGCGTATTACAAAAAAGCCTCACAGGTCCGCACCCTGATCACGAACGATTTCAAAGCGGCGTTTCAGACCTGTGACGTCCTGCTGGGGCCGGTCGCGCCCACGCCGGCGTTTAAACTCGGAGAAAAAGTGGATGATCCGCTGACCATGTATCTGTCGGACATATTCACGCTGTCGGCCAACCTGGCAGGAATTCCGGGCATGTCGGTGCCGTGCGGATTTTCTTCCGACGGGTTGCCGATCGGACTGCAATTGATGGGAAACCATTTTGATGAGGAAATTCTGCTGAAAACAGCGTATAATTTTGAGCAGGCGACGGAAACGCATTGCCGCAAACCGGTGCTGTAATCGTGAACATTAGTGACTTATCAATTAAATGCTTTCAAAAAAAACAAGAAATCTTTGTATATATTTTACCGCCCGCTTCGCTCGAGACGCGGAGAACGCAGAGCCCTTCAACGGCGATTTTGAACACTGCGTACTCTGTGCCTCGAGAGAGCGAAGCGAACGGGCGGTAAATATTAAAAGATTTTTTTTAAATGCAATTCCTTGAGAATTGGGTTGCGGGCATAGTCCGCATTAGTTGAATGCGATGGTGGTCATTTGCCGCACGGTGAGTGCCGGCAAATGATTTGCACTGAATGGTTTAACGAATGAGGGGGTACCCTTATGAGTATTCAACCCGAAGGCGAGAACCTGAGAAAAGCGGTCAAATGGATTTCCGAACGTCGCGGGGAAAAAACTGCGCCGCCGCTGAAAGACCTGATCGATCAGGCCGGTGTGCGGTTTGATCTGTCCCCGAAGGATGAGGATTTTCTCTTTCGGTTTTTTACCGGGGAAACGGAGTGAACCAGCCTGTCCCCGCCGGGAATGGGCGGGAGGCAGCCGGCAATAATGTGGCCGAAGATATAAGCTAATATAATGTTTGCTCCGTCGGCAACTTTGCCTGAGATGGATTAAGCTATTCCAGTTATGACAACGATACGAATCCTTCCCGATATTCTGTCCAATCAGATTGCCGCCGGCGAGGTGGTCGAACGGCCGGCCTCGGTGGTCAAGGAACTGGTGGAAAATTCTCTGGATGGCGATGCGACCCGCATCATGGTTGAAGTGGAAAACGGCGGCCGGTCCCTGATCCGCGTGTCTGACAACGGCAGCGGCATGAGTTACGACGATGCCCTGCTGGCCCTGGAACGGCATGCGACCAGCAAGATTTTTCGGCAGGAAGACCTGTTTTCCATCCATACCCTCGGGTTTCGGGGAGAAGCCCTGCCCAGTATCGCATCGGTCTCCCGGTTGACGCTGGCCACGCGGGAGGCGGCATCGGATTCCGGGGTGGAAATCCGGTTGGACGGAGGGCGCATCCGGAACGTGACCGAAGCCGGGTTGCCCGTGGGTACGATGATAACCGTCGGCCGCCTGTTTTACAACACCCCCGCCCGCCGAAAGTTCATGAAAACCGTCAACACGGAAATGGGGCATGTGACCGATACCCTCTGCCGCATTGCCATGGGCCGTCCGTCGGTTCAGTTCCGGTTGTCCCATAACGGGCGTACCGTCCGGACCCTACTCGCGGTCGGCGATCCCCTGGTCCGGGTGACCGATATTCTCGGTAAGGAACTTCGAAACGATCTGCACCCGGTCGAAGGGATCGATCCGGCGGTGACCGTCCGCGGATGGGTATCGTCGCACGGGGTGTGCCGCAGTTCGTCCCGGGGCATCTACATCTTTGTCAACGGCCGGTTTGTTCGGGACCGGGCGGTTCAGCATGCCCTGTTCAAGGGATACGGCGGACGCCTGATGAAAGGGCAGTTTCCGGTGGCCGCTCTGTTTCTGACGCTCGCGCCGGACCAGGTGGACGTCAATGTGCATCCCACCAAGCATGAAGTGCGGTTTGCCCGCGCAAAGGACGTGTTTGACTGCATATTCGGGCAGGTCCGTAAAGCGCTGGAGCAGGCGGAACGGTCCGCGTGGGTGCCCGGGCGCCCGGCCCGGCCCGAACCGGTCGTGGAACCGATACCCGACCGGCCGCATCCGCTGCCTGTTCGTGACGATTCGGTGTATCCGGAGTTAGGGGCGAATGACGTTTCGAGGGTGTCCGAGACCCGGAACGTTCAGCGGCCGCTTCCGCCGGAACCGCACCCGGTCCGGGACCAGAAACCGTTGTGGAACCCGCGGAAATTTGCGGACCTGACCGTGATCGGGCAGTTTCATCGGTCCTATATTCTCTGCGAATCCGGCTCGGACCTGATGCTGATCGATCAGCACGCGGCCCATGAACGGGTGGTGTTCGAGCAGCTGAAGCACCGGTCCGACACGGTGCCGGTGTCGGTTCAGCCGCTGCTGATTCCGGAAACCCTGGATCTGGGCCACGTGGAAGCCGACATGCTGGCGCGCATGCTCCCGGACCTGGCCCGGCACGGAATCGAGATCGAGCCGTTCGGGGGCGCAACGTTTGTAGTGAAGGCCGTGCCCTCGCTGCTCTCCGGTAAAGCCGTCGGTCCGCTGGTTCGCGAGATGGTGGACCGGGCCGTCGAACTCGGTTTTTCACCGGGAACGGAAAAAGCACTGGACCAATGCCTGATCCTGATGGCCTGTCACGGGGCGATCCGGGCCCATCAGGCCCTGACCCGGGAGCAGATGCAGGAACTGCTGCAGCAGCTGGACCGATGCGAGAACCCGGGGTTCTGCCCGCACGGGCGGCCGACGTGGAAGCGGTGGTCGCTGCAGGAGCTGGAGAAATTGTTTCGCCGCATTGTATAAAATGACCGCTCCGCTGGGGCTTGCCGAGTGCTTGCGCTCGAGGATCGCTTCGCTTGAGGTTCGGTCCTTCGGACCTTGAGGGGCACCCTTTCAGGGCTTGAGGGAGGGAAATATTACCGCCCGTTCGCTTCGCTCTCTCGAGGTACAGAGATCGCAGAGCCCACATCGGCATTTTGCGGCTCTGCGTCCTCTGCGCCTCGAGAGAAGCGGGCGGTAAACATATCCGGCATAAAAAGGTTATTGTTTTTTTTAACAGCCGATAACGGATACCCCATCAGATGCTGTAGTTAAATGTCAGTCCCATTCCCCAGATATCGCCGTCGGCATGCATGGAGACACTGCTGCCGTTGTAGTCGTCATTCAGACGTTCGCTTTCTCCGCCGATATAACGTTCGCTTTCCACGACAGCATACTGGACGACCGCATCGATGGAAAATTTGCCGAAGTTCAGACCGCATCCCAGTGAATACGTCTTCTTGTCCGCATCCGGCCATTGGATATCAAAGGTATGATCCCCGATGGGGGACGGGTCGTAGAAATACCCGCCGCGAAGCGTCAGCAGGTCGTTTACCGTCCATTCCACGCCAAAGCGGATCTGGTTGGTGTCGTCCCAGTGGCGTTCGAAGGATTCCCGGGACACGCCGAGCAGGGCCGGTGCCAGATCGACATCGTATCGATCGATGATGCTCCAGTTGGTCCACACATAATCAAATTCGAGAGACAGCTTTTCATGCGGCTGGTACCGGATGCCCGCCTGAATCTGTTCGGGATGGTCGATGGAGGTCTTTGCCTGATGGGTGGTTGTCGTTCCGGTAGAGGTTATGGCCTTCATTTCCCCTTCAAAATCCGTTTCGGTCCGGCTGCGGTAGGTGAGGCCCAGGGAAACATTGTCAACGGGTTTGACCATCAGGCCCAGATTGAAGGAGTAGTTGAAATCATCTTTCATTTCGGTTTCGGTTTTCAGCTCTTGTGTCCCCAGAGTCGCCAGGTTGTATTTATAAGAATACCGTTCGATCCCGGTTTCCGATCGCCCCAGGGATACGCCCAGCCCGGCGGAGACACGATTGTTGAATCGGTAGGAAATGGCCGGGGTGATGACTTCCCGGAAATAATACGATCTTCTGCAGTCGTAGGCGGCCGGATTTACGCCCGGGTCGTCTTCCCACATGATATCCAGACCATAGGGCACGTAGACGGCCACTCCGGCGGACAGGGTGTCGGAAATCGGCCATGCCGCGCCGAGATGCGGGACGAACAGATTGTCCGAGGTATCGGATATTTCGGCAGCGCCGGGACCGCCGGCGACCTGGTAATCATAGATGTTCAGGTTCGGGTCCAGCATCTGCACCCCGCCGGACAGTTTGATACGGTCGATCTGACTCAGGCCGGCCGGGTTGTAGTACGCGGCAAAGGCGTCGTCGGCATAGGCGGAAAACGCGCCGCCCAGGGCCGTGGCCTTGGCGCCGATGCCGAAGGTGTCCACGTTGCCGGCAAACGATACGGACGTACCGAAAATCAGAAAACTTGCGATGATAAGTGCTGTTTTACGCATGACGGTTCCTTATGTCGGGTAGGGGTTGGTAAATCGTTGAAACAAAACCGCTGATAAAAAAGCCCTGAATCGGTGACTCGATCCAGGGCTTTTCGTCTAACTAAGCTGATTTGGTACCTTTGGTACCGCTAAATTAGAAGTTCAGCACCAGCGCGTTGTACAGCGCGTATGAGGAATCATCATAATTCGCGGGATTGGCAACGCCCTGTTTAAAGAAGTCACCGGCATCCAGGAACGCAGCGATGAAGCTGTAGCTCAGGTTGTCGTAAATCTTCCAGTTCAGTTTGAAATCATATTCCATGCCGTATTCATCATCCCAACCGGCAGGGGCAGCGTCAGCCTCAGCATAGGCAATCAGTACGCCAAGGGTCAGATTTTCGATCGGTGCATAGCTGGCACCTACATAGAACAGGTTAGCGCCAGCGGTACTACCGGTAGTGCCCATACCGGTTTTTGACAGGTTAATGTTGCTGAATTCATCGGTGGAGTTGGTGAGAATCCATACTTTTTCCCAGTCATCGCCAAATCCGTCGGTAAAGGCTTCGTCGTCGTTATCGGTAGCGTCATTGTCACCGCTGAAGAATCCGTAACCGGCTTCGATCTTGGCAACGCCCAGATCATAAGTACCTTCGATCTGAAATGCCATGGCATCTTTGTCCAGATCCTGAACTCCGGCAGCGTCATAATCAGTTGTACCGAAGATGTATTTCAACTCAGCCTCAATGCCCAGAGCGCCAAAGGTTCCGATAAAATAGGGGTTCAGAGTATGAAGGGTTGTATCCTGGGTTGGGACAGTTTTGTTAGGGTTGAAAACATACAACAGACCGGTCGTGTAGTTTTCAGCCTTGTAGGTACCGGCCAACAGATAGCTGTCGGAGTCCTCATCAGCGGCTGTAAGACCAGCGCCGGTAACCCCGTCGTTTTTGTCATTTTCTGTGTTTTTCTGGTAAATCGCCAACAGGGTGAAGTTATCGATTGGCAGGGTGTATTTGATTCGGTCGGCCTCTGTTCCGGAATCGAAAAATACAGTTCCGAAAGCCGCTTTGGCCATACGACCGACGTCAAACTGGCCGTAACCGGTTTTGATGGTCATGTAGGCACGGTCAAAGTCAATGTTGTCTGCGTCACGACCGGTATTTAAGTCACCATCTCCCCAGTTTTTATTGTCCAGAGCATCGAACCGGGTGGTCAGTTTGAGATTGTCGCTGACGGTAAACACGGTCTGCATTCTTAACCGCATATCCATCCATGCGCTGGAGGCATCTAAGTCAGTTGAATAAACATTGTCATTGAAAAATCCCCGGACCCGGTACTGGCCGGAAAAATCGGCGTCAACGGCCATGGCCGGGACGGCCAGAGCACATACCATGCACAGGGCGATGGCTACTTTTGTAAAAGTTTTCATTTGTCTTTCTCCTTAATGGTTGATCGAAAAATGGATTTCATCCAAAAAACCTAAAAAACCTGATCTGCATAAAAAACCTGTTTAAAAACCTTTTCATCTGTGGGCGGGATGTCACCCCTTGTTCAGGTGTGGACGGTATCGCCTCCTTTCCGGTGGATTCAGGTTCCGGATTATGCAATAAAACGAACCGTTCGGGCGGAACCGACGGGTCGATTTCCCCGGCCGGATGCGTTCTGCTTATCTTAACCTGTTGAATGATAAGCACATGTTATCTATAAAAACCGTTTACTCTACTATATTAGTTAACCCATTTAGTATCATCGTTGATGATTGTCAAGCGCTTTCAGCATTACGGGCCGAAAAACTTAACGGGAAAACGCCTCGAGGCTGTAAGCGATGATGGCGCTTTTCGGCTGCCGGGCGATGGATTTGCGCCGGCTGACCACGGTGGCCACCAGTTCGGGGGTGCCGTCGTGGTTGAAATCGCCCACGGCATAATCGCTGATGTACCCGGAAACTTTCCGGGTGGTCCAGACCGGGGAAAGACCCAGGCCGTCCCATGCCAGGGAGGTGAACGTGCCGCTGTTGTACTGCCGGTAGCCTTTAAAGAGGCGTCCGGTCATGGACTGGTTGTTCACCAGGATCACCTCGGTGTTGCCGTCCGCATCCAGGTCCGACACGAGGATCCGTTGCGCCAGATAGAGCGGTTTGGGCGATTCGGTGGCGGTCGGGTGAGGAAGGTAGGTTTCGCTGCCGCCGTAGCTGTCGTCGCCTTTCCATTCCGCCTCGCCGGATGGGGAAAACAGCTGCAGCCGGTCTTTGGCGTCAAAGGTCAGGATCATGTCGGTGTCGGTATTCGTGATATCGCCCCGGGCCATGCGGTAGATGTTGGCATCCCGCGGCAGCCGGACCGATTCCAGGGGCTGGTAGCCGGTGCCGTCCCAGCCGAGTTCCCAGGCATCGGGAAGGAAAATGTCGGTGACCCCGCGTTTCTGGCCCAGCAGGATCCGGCCGCGTTCGGGATGGGGCAGGACCCGGTAATACCAGTTTTGCCCGGAAACGGTCTGCGTCAGGGCGTTTCCGTTCCATTCCAGGGCAAAGGAGTCCAGGGTCGAGCGGTTGGCGTTCAGGCAGGTGACAAACAGCTCCGCCTTTCCGTCCGGCTTGACGTCGGCCGCATCCACAGCCACGAACTGCTGATAGGGTTTGCCTTCAAATTCGGCCCGTTTGATCAGGCGGCCCTGTTCGCACGTGAACACCTGAATCCGCTGGGACGCCATCACGATCGTTTCCAGCCTGCCGTCGCCGGTGATATCGCCCAGGGTCATGGATTTGATGTGCAGTTTCAGGTTGCGGCTTTTCCAGAAGTCCCCGGCGGACGATCCCTGCTGCAGGATAAACGGCGATCCGGTTTGAGGTTGGCCAGGTGATGCGATCCGTCCCTGGGCGTATTGTTTTTCCGGATGCATGTAGATCGAAGAGTCGGCCGGCGGTTGGGGCGCTGCCGGTGCGGCGGCGATGACCGGTTTTCTGCCGAACACGGTCTGGTTGATCTCGTCGGCAAACCCGTTGATCCGGGGAATGACGGTGTCCATGCCCTGGCTCTGCCGGTACAGGGAAACCGCGGGCCGGTTCCCGGTCACATCGACCAGTTTCGAATCGATGCTTACGCTGTTTCCGAATATCGTCAGGCTGCCGAACAGCACGTAGTCGGCACCTACTGCCGAGCCAACCGTTCTGGCCAGGGACTCGTTCATTTCTCCGGACACGGCGTTCAGCGCATCGAGCGTTTTCCCCTTGCTGATGACCGTCACTTTATCTTCCCAAACCAGACGGGAGGACAGCATATCGAGAATCCCGTTCTGTAAAAACGTCATATCTTCACCGGCGTGGATCGTAAACGGCAGAACCGCGATCCGTTTAGGCCCGGCGTCCGCCGCTAATGTCAAACCGGTGGAAAGTGCGGTCATCATTATGGCGATTATAAAGGATTTGATGGTGCGGCTGTATAAAATTGACAAAATCCCCTCCTTTACAAAGGTGATGGTATGGTTAAAGCGAATAATGTTTAAATCATGAGTCGTGAGTCATGAGTCATGAGTCGAGAGTCGAGAGTCTTCCGGCCCATTACTTCCGATCTTCTGCCTCCGGCCGTCGGTTTCTGCACTTCAGTCCTCAGTCCTCAGTCCTTAAGTCTTTCCCGAAGCACGTCATTCACCCGTTTCGGATTGGCTTTGCCGCGGGTTTCCTTCATGACCTGTCCCACAAAAAAGCCCATGAGCTTGGTTTTCCCGGTCTTATACGCGGCCGTTTCCTCGGGATGGGCGGCCAGCACCGTGTCGACCGCCGCCTCGATGGCCCCGGTATCCGATACCTGGACCAGCCCTTTTTCCCTGACGATGGCTTCGGGCGCACGGCCCGTTTGCGCCATGTCGTCAAACACGGTCTTGGCAATTTTCCCGCTGATGGTGCCCTGATCGATGAGCTGCAGCAGTTGGGCCAGATGGTCGGCGGAAACAGGAGACGCCGCGATGGAAATGCCGTCGGCGTTCAGCAGACGCAGCAACGACCCCATGATCCAGTTGCTCACGGGTTTGGGCTTCGGAAACATCCGGACGCAGGCTTCGAAATAATCGGCCAGTGCACGGGAGCCGGTCAGCACTTCGGCGTCATAAGGCGGCAGGGCGTACTCCCGGATAAACCGCTCTTTTTTCGCTCCGGGCAGTTCGGGAAGCGACTGCCGGACCCGGTCGATCCACGCATCGTCGATTACCAGCGGCAGAAGGTCCGGATCGGGGAAATACCGGTAATCATGGGCTTCTTCCTTGCCTCTCATGGAATGGGTTTTGCCCTTGTCCGGGTCCCACAGCCGGGTTTCCTGAACGACCGCTTCACCGAATTCCACCATGTCGATCTGGCGGCTGATTTCGTATTCCAGGGCTTTTTCGACGGCCTTGAACGAATTGAGATTCTTGATTTCGGCCCGGGTGCCGAAGGCCTCCTGCCCTCTGGGGCGGATGGACACGTTGGCATCGCACCGGAAGCTGCCTTCTTCCATGTTGCCGTCGCTCACGTCCAGGTACCGGACAATGGAACGGAGTTGGCGCAGATACGCACCGGCTTCTTCCGGGCTTCGCAGGTCCGGCTCGCTCACGATTTCCATCAGGGGCACCCCGGCGCGATTCAGATCCACGCGGCTGTATGGCCGGTGCGGATCGTGGACCAGCTTGCCGGCGTCTTCTTCCATATGAATGCGGGTGATGCCGATACGTCGGGTCTGGTCTCCGACATCGATATCGATGTATCCGCCCTTCGCGATCGGCAGTTCATACTGGGAAATCTGATATCCCTTGGGAAGATCGGGATAAAAATAATTTTTACGGGCAAAGCGGCTTTCCCGGGTGATGGTACAGTCCACGGCCAGGGCCGTTCGCATGGTAAATTCCACGACTTTTCTGTTCAGTACGGGCAGTACGCCCGGCATGCCCAGGCACACGGGGCAGACATGAGTATTGGGCGGGGCGCCGAATTCCGTGGAACAACCGCAGAAAATTTTGGTTCCGGTTTTCAGTTGGGCGTGGACCTCAAGTCCGATGACAGGTTCAAACTCCATGTGGGTACCTATATCGTGTGTAGCTTAATGAATTTTCAATCCCGGCAACGGTGACGTCGGATCGAAAAAAGCTTTGCCGACAGCCGGGATGACGGCCTATAATAAATCATGATGATATAAATTTATATTAAATGGATGATTCTCTCTGATTAGTCAAGCCATTTTATCGGGGCCCGATTTTCAAAGCGAGTGTGCCGCATTTTTTTATTTTCCACCGCCCGTTCGCTTCGTTCTCTCGAGGTACAGAGAACGCAGAGCCCCAAATCGTTGTTTCGAGTCTCTGCGTTTTCTGCGCCTCGAGCGAAGCGGGCGGTTTGATATTACGAAATATCTGAAGGCCCTTGCGTCCGCCATATTGTCGTAGATTTAACTGCGGAGTCCCGCCCGTTCCCGGCGGTCGACATCGCGTGATCCGGGGAAAAGATGCCGGGGCCATGAAGCGTTAAGAAGCGCAAACTGTTTGAGGCGCGCCGAGTTTTTGCACTTTAGCTTCATGGGCCCGGCATCCCCCGGATTGCGCCGGCGACGCCGGGAATGGGCGGGATGCAGCCGGCAACAACGTGGCCGAAGATATAATCAAGTCCCAAAGTTTTTTAACCGCCTTTAAGAAATGAGGCACTGAAACAGGTCGGCTTTATGACCTTCAATTCGCTTACATTCCTGGTTTTTTTTTCGATCGTGCTGGGTGCCCATCACCTGCCCCTTTCCTGGAAGGCCCGGAAACGGAATCTGTGCGCGGCCAGTTATGTGTTTTATGCGGCGTGGAATCCGCCGTTTGTGATTCTGCTGTGGATATCGACCCTGGTGGACTGGACGGCCGGCCGTCGCATCGCCGCAGCCGACAGGCTCGGCAGAAAGCGGGCGTGGCTGGTACTGAGCCTGTGCGCCAATCTCGGGTTGCTGGGATATTTCAAGTACGGCGGGTTTCTGCTGGAAAATACGGTCGAACTGCTGGCGCTGATTCATATCCGGTTCCTGCCCGCGGCACCGGACATCGTTCTGCCGGTGGGCATCTCCTTTTACACCTTTCAGTCCCTGTCCTATTCCCTGGACATCTACAGGGGCCGGATGCGGCCCTGGGATTCGGCGGCCGACTTTGCGCTGTTTGTCACGTTTTTCCCGCAGCTGGTGGCCGGCCCGATCGTGCGCGCTGCCGATTTTCTGCCCCAGTGCCGTGAACCGCGCCGGGCGACCGGCCCTCAGCTCGGATGGGGGCTGACCCTGGTCTGTATTGGACTGTTTGAAAAGATCGTGTTGTCCGATGCCTTTCTGGCACCGGTAGCGGACCGTGTATATGCGGCCCCGGAAGCCCTCGGCTGCGTGGATGCCTGGATCGGGACCCTGGCGTTTTCCGGGCAGATTTTTTTCGATTTTGCCGGGTATTCCACCTGTGCGATCGGCAGCGCGCTGTGTCTGGGATTCATACTGCCGGATAATTTCCGATCTCCTTACGGCGCCGTGGGGTTTTCGGATTTCTGGCGGCGCTGGCACGTGTCGCTGTCCACCTGGCTCAGGGACTATCTGTATATCTCTCTGGGAGGAAATCGAAAGGGGCGGCTTCGCACCGGTGTCAATCTGATGGTGACCATGCTCCTGGGCGGGCTGTGGCACGGGGCGTCCTGGCATTTTGTGATATGGGGGGGGCTGCACGGCCTGTACCTGATGGTCGAGCGGGGCTTAAAAAACATCCGGTTTGCGATGTCCGTCCGTCGGTTTTTGAATACGGCCGCGATGCAGGGGGTATTCAGCCTGCTGACCTTTGCCGTGGTTACAGTGACCTGGGTGCTGTTTCGGGCCGCCGATCTTTCATCCGCCGGGATGATCCTGACGGCGATGACCGGCGGGGATGGCGTCCGGCTGGTCTCCCGGGCCGATATCGTCGGGGTGGCGGTGCTGACCGCCGGGCTGGTTTTAGGGCACCGGGCGATGCGGCAAAAAAGTCTGAACGAGGTGTGTGAAAAGGTGGCCTGGGGAGCGAGGGCCGTACTGCTGGCCGGGATGCTGATAACCCTGGCGCTGGCACCGGGAGAGGAACGTGCCTTTATCTATTTCCAGTTCTAATCGGATCATCCGGACCCGGTCGTGGGGAAAACTCTGGCTGGTCGCCGTGATGACGGCGGTGGCGGTGCTGGGGGCCTGGGAGGGGTTCTGGCGGTGGAACGGGTTTGTCCCGTCAGTTGAAGACGACTGGGACGTCTGGGCCGCGGCCCGCCGTTCGGTATCCCGCAAAAGCGGCCGGTCCATTGTGCTGATCGGCTCGTCGCGGATTCAGCTGGGGCTGCATCCGGATGTGATAGAGCGCCGGACCGGCATCCGGCCGGTGATGCTGGCCATCGACGGCAGTTCCCCCCTTCCGGTCCTCAGCGATCTGGCAGATGACCCGGAGTTTTCCGGAACGGTGATCTGTTCCCTGCTTCCCCTGTGGCTGGCGGAAACCTCGCCGGACACCGGCCGGTCGGAAAAATGGATACGCAAATACCGGAAACAGGTATGGTCCGGGCAGCTGGAAACCCGGCTGTCAACGGCCTGTCGTCAGATGTTTGTCTTCCGGTACCCGGGGCTGTCACCGGCCCGGGTCTGGTCTCATGTGCGGGAGGGGACCCGGCCGAGAATGCCCTATGCGCCGATGCGGCCGGACCGGTACCGGCCCGCGGACTTTACCGTAGCCGATATTCAGCAGATCAGGGCCTCCCGGGAACAACGGGAAAAGGCGCGTCATGCCGCCGCAGAACCAATGCCGCCTGATGCCTTCATGAAGCGCGTGGAAGCGATCCGGGCGTCGGTCCGGCGGATACGGGGCCGGGGCGGGCAGGTGGTATTCGTTCGGCTTCCGTCCACCGGTGTGATCCGGCAGCTCGAGCAGCGCACGTGGCCCCGGCATCGCTACTGGGATATTTTTGCGAATCATGTTCAGGCGGTGACCGTCCACTTTGAGGATGTCCCCGCACTGGCCGGGTTTCCATGCCCGGACGGGTCGCATCTGGATGTCAGGGATGCCGTCCGGTTTACCGACCGGCTGGTAAAAACGCTCATCGAAAAGAAACTTGATCTTTGACGGTATATCGCTTAAGCTTGTACTAACAAGTACACGCACCGGAAACACCGTTCAGATCTACGCTTCAAAACGCTTCGCGATTATTTTTTATCCTCTGGTCAATTCATCCTCAGCATTAAAAGGAACCGGTTATGGAGTACGAAGCCGCTACCTTGACACGAAGACAGTTAAAAGAAGCTGTCGCCCGGGCGGTCAGATATCCGCACGGAAATGTCAATAAAGGAAAACTGATCATATCTCCCGATGTCTACACGACTCCGGGACGCGAAACAAATCTTGTGATCAGCCCTTTTTCCATCCTTGACTGCACCGGTTCCATCCGGGTCGGCCCGTGGTGCAATATCGGACCCCGCACCCGGATTTATACGCATGAGCACATTCACCTGGGCCGGACGCCGCTTCTGGAACTTGATGAACGCTACGGCGTGATGTGGCGGGATAAAATCATCGGCCGGGATGTCTGGATCCATGACGGTGCCATTGTGTTGAGCAAAGTAACGCGGATTCCCGACGGGGTGGTTGTCGGCGGCGGGGCCGTACTGACGAAAAATCCGGGCCCCTATGAAATCTGGGCCGGCAATCCGGCAAGAAAAATCGGGGAAAGAGCGGCAGCCGGCGAAAAGGAGTATGAAGCGTTGATTCTCCGGCACAGTGGTTGAATCCCGGCGGTAGACCTTGTTGTCCGTAAAAGTCTCCGGCGCCGGAGCCCTTTCGTATTCTGAACCTCTTACGTCAGGGCCCCGGAAAAAATAAATTCCACAATCCTGCCCAATTTTTGTGGAATTTATTCCTTCCGTGACCCTTATGGATCGGACATATTGATGGGCCGCAATTCCACCTGCAATATTTTAATGTACTCACATGATACCTACGGACTGGGCCATATCCGCCGAACCATGGCCATCGCGTCGCATCTGCGCAGCCCGTCGACCAATGTCCTGATTTTGACGGGCTCTCCCATTGCCGGACGGTTCGCGTTTCCGGACCAGGTGGATTTTGTCAGAATTCCGGGAATGATCAAAAAAACCAATGAGGAATATCTGCCGCTTTCCATCAAGATCAATCCGGAGCATGCGCTCAATATCCGCAGAAGTATTATCAAGGCGACGGCCAAAACCTTTCAGCCGGATCTGTTTATCGTCGACAAGGAACCGCTCGGACTGAAAAAGGAAGTGCTGCCCACCCTGGAATGGATGCGGCGGAATCTGCCGAGAGCACGAACGATACTGGGGCTGCGGGATATCATGGACGATGCCGACACCGTGCAAAAAGACTGGACGGCCAAGGGCATCTACGAGGTGCTGGGAACGCTCTACAGTGAAATCTGGGTGTACGGAATCCGCTCGTTTTATGACGCCGTCCGGGAATACCGGATTCCGGAGCCGGTCGCCGAACGCGTTTGTTTTACCGGTTACATTCCGCGAAAGGTCCCGGATGTCGGCGATCTTGACACCGTTAAAAAAAACTGGCGGATTCAAACCGGTCAAAAACTGGTGGTGGTGACCATCGGCGGCGGCGGGGACGGGTATCCGGTCATGGACACCTATCTGTCCATGCTGGAACGCCGTGACGGCCGGGTGCCGTTTCAAAGCGTTCTGATCACGGGGCCGTTCATGCCCGAGGAGGAGCGCAGGACCATCGGGGAGCGGGCCCGGCGCCTGGGCATTACCGCGGATCGGTTTTTCAGCAGAATGGAGGAAATCCTGGCAGCCGCCGATCTGGTGGTGACCATGGGCGGATACAATACCCTGTGCGAAGTGCTCAGCCAGAAAACTCCGGCGTTGATCATTCCGCGTGAGACGCCCCGAAAAGAGCAGTTGATTCGCGCCCGGGTCTTCAAACAGCATCACCTGGCCGATTACATCCCGTGGACTCAGCTGGCTCCCGAAATTCTGTATCGGCGGATCCGGGAGCTTCTGGAATATCCTGAAGCCTGTCGGAAAGCGATTTCACATTTTCAACTCACCGGCCTGGATACCATGCGGGGACGGATCGAGGCCTTCAGGGAATTATCCAATGATCGAAAGCCAAAAACCTGTTTTGGGGATGATCCTCAAAGGGTATCCAAGAATTTCGGAAACCTTCATTTCCAATGAAATATTGCTGCTGGAACGCCTGGGGTGTTCCATTCACCTGTTTTCCATGCGCCGTCCGAGAGAACCGTTCTGCCATGAGAGCGTGAGACGGATTCAGGCCCGGGTGGATTACCTGCCGGAAACCCTGCCGGCGGCCCTGGCAAAAGGGTTTGTTCCCGGCGTTCGGCTGGCGGTAAAGCGGCCCGGCGTGTATGCCGGCGCGTTGCGGACGGCATGGCACCGGTTTAAACGGACGCGCAAGGCAGCCACCTTCAAGCACCTGCTTCAGGCCGGGTATCTGGTTCATAAATTGATGCCGCACAGCGGGGTGACGCACCTGCACGCTCATTTTGCGCATTCTCCGACGTCCGTGGCCATGTTTGCAAGCCTTTTGAGCGGCGTGGATTTCAGTTTCACGGCCCATGCCAAGGACATCTATACGTCGGACCCCCGGCAATTAAAAGAGAAAATTCATAAGGCACGGTTTGTCGTCACCTGCACGGAGTACAATCGTCGGTACCTGAAAATCCTTTCCCCGAACGGATCCAAGCCGATTCACCGGATTTATCACGGCATCGATATCGAACTGTTCGGCAACCATCCGCAACGGGTACGGGAAGCGGAATCTCCCGTTCCTCCCTTTCAACTTCTCACGGTGGCCCGGCTGACGCCCAAAAAAGGCCTGCCGACCGTGCTGCACGCGGTCCGAACGCTGTGTGATCAGGGAATGCCACTTCGGTACACGCTGATCGGGGACGGGGACCAGCGGGATCAGATCCTGTCGCTGATTCGGGAGTTACGGCTGGAGCAGACGGTCCAGTGGCTCGGCACCCTGCCCCATGAGCAGGTCCTGGCGCATTACCGGCGGGCGGACCTGTTCGTTCTGGGCTGTGAAACGGCGGTCAACGGTGACCGGGACGGCATTCCCAACGTGTTGATGGAAAGCATGGCCATGGGCGTGCCGGTGGCGGCGACGCGGTTGTCTGCCATTCCGGAGCTGGTCGATGACGGCCGGACCGGTCTTCTCGTTTCCCCCGGCAATCCGGATCAACTGGCCGATGCCGTGAAACGCCTGCTGACGGACACGGAGCTGCGGCGGCAGGTCATCCATACCGCCGGAGAACATGTCCGGAAACGCTTTAACAACCGGGATATGATCGGGCAACTGGCCGAGGTGTACCGCCGTGAGGGGGTCTGTATACAGTGATTTTATGAATGGGCACGCCAAATTTAATTACCGCCCGCTTCGCTCGAGGCGCAGAGGCCGCAGAGTCCCGGAACGGCGTTTCAGGGCTCTGCGAACTCAGCGTCCTCGAGAGAGCGCAGCGAACGGGCGGTAAAAAATAAAAAGCTCCGCGTTTATCAGCGTAAATCCGCGGCTGAAATTTATTTTTTTTGCCGCGGATTTACGCGGATGCCCGCGGATAGGGTCGGGGAATAAACCAAACGAATGTATGGATAAAAGAGTTGAGGGTAAAATTGATATTGGATGATTTCCGTACCGCAGCCCTTAAAGCGAGACCAATAAATTCCTCAAAACGTAAAGGCGCCGAGGCGCAAAAAAAGATTTGTTTAACTTATTTTTACGGAGTTTGATGCATATCTGTTTTCATACGCCGTTCAAACCGCTCGGTTTTCCGACCCCGTCGGGGGATCTGACCATCGCCGAAGGACTCTGCGGGTTTCTCCGGCGCAGGGGGCATCGGATTTGGACGGTTCCGTCCACCCGGACCCGGTGGATTTACTGGAGACCCCGGCGGTGGTTTGCCGTAATGAGAGACGGTGTTCGCAGTATCCGGTATATCCGGGCCCATCAGCCGGACGTGTGGCTGACGTACCATGCCTACTATAAATCACCGGATATCCTGGGGCCGATGGTGACCCGTCGGACACATCTTCCCTATGTGATCTTTCAGGGGATGTATTCGACCCGGCGTCGCAAACAGCTGAAAACCCGGCCCGGATTTATCTGGAACCGCCGGTCGCTGGATCTGGCGGAGCATGTGTTTACCAACCGCAGAGACGATCTGATCAACCTGAGACGACTGCTTCCGGACGACCGGGTGACCTATGCGAGGCCGGGAATATACCCGGAGGACTTTTCATTCAGCCCCCGGGCACGTGCCGACCTTCGAGACGCCTGGCAGGTCGGGGACCGGTGCGTGATCGTTTCGGCGGCCATGTTCCGGCCCGGGGTGAAGACCGAGGGAATTCGGTGGGTGATCCGCGTTTGTGCACGGTTGGCGGGCGCTGGAACGCCGGTCCGACTGGTGATTGCCGGAGACGGCCGGGAACGGGAAAATTTGCAACGGTTCGCACACGACATCCTTCCCGGTCGGGTGCGGTTTGTTGGAAAAATTCCCCGCAACCGGATGCATCAGTTTTACAGCGCCGGGGATGTATTTGCCTTCCCCGGAATCCGGGAATCGCTGGGCATGGTCTATCTGGAGGCCCAGTCCTGCGGTCTGCCGGTGGCGGCTTTCTTAAACGGAGGGGTTCCGGAAGTGGTGCGGGACCGGGAGACGGGATTTCTGGTGCCGCCGTTTGACATGGAGGCGTATCAGACGGCCCTGAATCGGCTGGTAACCGACGACCCTCTGCGACGGCGCATGGGACGCAATGCCCGGGATTACGTGCGGGCGCATCATGACCTGAACGTCAATTACGGACGGGTGGAAACTATTTTGTCGGACATTGTCCGAAAAAGGAAAGCTTGAATTCGAAGAATTTTAACGCCCGTTCGCTGCGCTCACTCGAGGCGCAGAGATCTCAGAGACTCAAATAGTCGTTTTCGGGGCTCTGCGGCCTCTGCGTCTCGAGCGAAGGGGGCGGTGATGAATTATGACATATTCATATAACGCTTCGATTATCCGTTTCGGGCTGCTTCGGCATGCGCCGACCGTATGGAATGCGGAAAAACGCATCCAGGGACGCCGGGATTCGCCGCTGACAGAGCAAGGGATTCATGTGGCAAGGCAGTGGGGGCGGGCCCTGAGCGTGTTCCCATGGGACGGTATCGTTACGAGTTCCACTGAACGGGCTTTGCAGACCGCCCGGCGGGTCAACGAATGCCTGCAGGTGCCGTTGACGATCATGCCGGAACTGCGGGAACAGGACTGGGGACGATGGACCGGGAAAACGCTAAAGCAGATCCGGCGGTCGGAACCGAATGCGCTGAAACGGGAAATACGGGCCGGATGGGAATTCCGTCCCCCGAACGGGGAATCGCGCATTCAGGTATGGAACCGGTGCCGGCAGGCACTGGCCGATATCGCTGTCTGCCACAGCGGTGCCAATGTGCTGGTCGTTACCCATGAGGGGGTCATCAAAAGCATGCTGTACCGCGTGACCGGGCGCCTGTTTCTTCCCGAAGAGCCGGTGCTTCTCCGGCCGCATCATCTGCACTGGCTCATATGGCAGGACGGCGACCTTCGGGCGCAGGTCAACGCCGTGTCGCTGACAACAGAATCGGAACCGGCATTTTGAACCTGTTTTTTAATTTGATACAAAGAAAAGAGCTTGATTATATCTTCGGCCATGTTTTTGCAGGCTGCGTCCCGCCCATTCCCGGCTTCCCCGGATCACGCCATGTCGACCGCCGGGAACGGGCGGGACGCAGCAGTTAAATTTACGAAAATATGGCCGACGTTAGAACCAGGCCCATCGGAGAACCTCCCAAAAAAAATATCAACGGATCGTTCAATAAACCAACAGCCAACAGCTATTAGCTATAGGCCATCAGCCGCCATGAACATCATCTACTATTGCCAGCACGTACTCGGAATTGGTCACTTTTTCCGGAGTCTGGAGATCTGTCGGGCACTGAGTCGTCACCGGGTGACCCTGTTGACCGGCGGGCCCCGGGTACCTTCGGTGACGCTGCCGGACCATGTTCATCGGGTTTGCCTGCCGGAACTGAGGATGGATACGGATTTCAGCGGTCTGCTGGCGGCAGATGCCGGGCAATCCATTGAAGCCGTCAAGCGTCGGCGTGCCGAAAGGCTCTATCATCTGGTGGCCGACCGGTCTCCGGACCTGTTTATCGTGGAGCTGTATCCGTTCGGCCGTCGGGCGTTTCGATTCGAGCTGGAACCGGTCCTGGAAGGCATCCGGAAAGGGACGTTTGCGCCGTGCCGCGTGGTGTGCAGCCTTCGGGATATCCTGGTGGAAAAGGATCATACCGAAAAATATGAAGCCCGGGTGATCGATCAGCTGGACCGGTATGTTGACGCACTCCTGATTCACGCCGACCCCCGTGTGGTTCGGCTGGAGGACACCTTTGGCCGCACGGCCGATATCCATATCCCGGTGATATATACCGGATTTGTGACACCGATCCCGGCACCGGAGACCCGTCGAGTCGTCCGGCAACGGATGAATATGGCAGATGAAGACTATCTGGTGACGGCCAGTGCGGGCGGCGGAACGGTCGGATTCCGGTTGCTCGAGACCGTCGTCCATGCCGTGAAACGGTCCGTGAACAGAGGGCGGATTCGATTGGAAGTCCTGTCAGGACCGTATATGCCCGATAACGAATACCGCATACTCGACGCAATGGCCGATGAACGGGTCCGGGTGAGGCGTTTTGATCCGGAGTTTCCGGATCTGCTGGCTGCAGCGGATCTGGCGGTCGGCATGGCCGGGTACAATACCTGTATGAACATACTGGCCGCGGGAATCCCTGCGTTGGTCCGCCCGTTCGGGCAGAATCGCGAACAGCGCCTTCGGGCCGGACGTCTGGCCGAATGGGGGCGTTTTTATGTGCTTGAAGATTTTGATCTGGAACCGCAGCGGCTGGCCATCCGGATGGATCAGGCACTTTCAGCCCAGGGACCGGCTCCGGTCGGCATCGATCTGGATGGGGCCGATACCTCGGCGCGCTGGCTGGAGAATTGGATGAGAGACGGTACTTACGAAGTCCCGGAAAGGACGTTCGGTCGATGAAGGTATCCGCAATCTGGCAGAGCGAGTGGAAAGAGATGCCCGGTGCCGTCAACAGCGTTGTCGACGATGCGGCGAATCGAATTGACGCCGGAGGCCCGATCGACATATTTTTCCGGGCCGATGACGTGGCGGTTCCCGGGGCCGCGTTTGAACGTATGATGGATCTGTTTACGACATACCGGACCCCCCTGGCCCTGGCCGTGGTGCCGGCCTGGCTGACGACAGACCGGTGGGCGTATTTAGTGAAATGGTCCGGGAATGATAATCTGTGGTGTTGGCATCAGCACGGATGGCGTCATAAGAATCATGAACGGGCCGGTAAAAGAAGTGAGTTCGGTGCCGAACGGCGCCGTTCGGATATTATTCAGGATTTGGAAAAAGGACGGTATCGGTTGGAAAATCTTATGGGCTCCGCGTTTTGTCCGGTGTTTACCCCGCCCTGGAACCGGTGCGATCGGCGGACCCTGTATGCGCTCAGGGAAACGGGGTGCCGGGCGGTATCACTGGACGTCGGCAGTCTGCAGCCGGTCCCGGCCGAACTGAATGTCATCCCGGTACATGTGGATCTGCATACCCGAAAGGAGACAGATGCCGAACAGGGACGTCGCCACCTGATGGCGGAACTGCGCAGCGCTCTGGCCGGCGGTACATGCGGCATCATGATTCATCATCAGCGGATGAACGACGCCGCCTTCCGGTTTCTGGAACAGCTGCTGCGGGTCGTGTCCGACCATCATCGCTTTCGGGCAGGGCGGTTTGAGGATCACTTTTGATGACCGGCCCTTCAGTGCCTTATCCGTTAAAGGCCGTTAAATAAAACAATAGACTTTTTATCCTGGATATATTTACCGCCCGCTTCGCTCGAGGCGCAGAGGACGCAGAGCCACGAAACGGCGGCTTGGGTCTCTGCGATCTCCGTATCTCGAGAGAGCGAAGCGAACGGGCGGTAGAAAAAAATGAAATGGTTTTGAATATTTGACAAATCAGAACCCGATGTAGTTTCCAAAGAAATTTTTGGTGCCGGCAATTTTATGGTTATCGAGTTGCGGGCACAGCTCGCATCAGGCGTTGAGGAAACAGGTGCATAACATGCGATTGAGGTCTGAACGGAACGTGTCCGGTAACGTGGTGAACCGGCAGGTGGTACTGCCGTTTAAAACGTCTCTGGTCATTGCCTTTAACAGCATCCGGGTCCGGTTTTTCCGGTCGGCGGTGACGACCTTGAGTCTGGTGCTGGCGGTGGCGTTTCTGAGTTTTGTCCGTATCGATATCGATATGGCCGACGGTCTTTTGAGTGCCGGCGATCCGGAGTACAGAGAGACGCTGGCCCGCGCCGGTTATGATGTGTCACCGGATACCGATGGCGCCGGGAGCAGTCCCAAACAACGCTGGCTGGTGATTCTGTCGCTTCTGGTCTGTACGGTGGGCATCGTCAACGCCCAGTTGATGGCCGTGACCGAACGCTTTCGGGAAATCGGCACCATGAAATGTCTGGGGGCGCTGGATCGGTTCGTCCTCAGGCTCTTTCTTCTGGAAGCCGCGTTGCAGGGGGGGATCGGCGGCATACTGGGGGCGTTGATCGGTGCCGGATTTTCTATGGTCGGCGGGCTGATGAAGTTCGGACCTGTGGCCGTCTTTCAGCTTTCATGGCTTTCAGTCATTGAATCATTGGCTGTGTCCGTTTGCATCGGATTCGGCCTGAGCCTGCTGGGGGTTCTGTATCCGGCAATGGTCGCCGCCCGGATGCGTCCGGTCGATGCCATGCGGGTGGAGCAGTGAATTCATGAAATCATCTCACCACATCGTCCGGGTTCATGATGTGACCCGGACATTTCGACTCGGCAAAACGCAACTGCAGGCACTCAAGGGGATATCCCTGAAGATTGCTCCCGGCGAGTACATTTCCATCATGGGACCATCCGGGTCCGGCAAAAGCACGCTGTTCAATATGATCGGGGGGCTGGACAAACCCACGACCGGCAAGGTGTTCATCGACGAAGTGGATATCGCCCAGCTGGACGCCTATGAACTGGCCTGGCTCCGGTGCCGTAAGATCGGATACATATTCCAGACCTTCAACCTGATTCAGGTCATGACGGCACTGGAAAATATCACCCTTCCCATGATTTTTTCCGGTATGCATACGGAGGCGGCCGTGGAGAAAGGCATTCGACTGCTGGAACTGGTGGGGCTGGGAGACCGGCTCCGGCATAAACCGCCGGAGCTGTCCGGAGGGCAGCAGCAACGGGTGGCCGTGGCACGCGCACTGGCCAATGACCCGGCCATTATTCTGGCCGACGAACCGACCGGCAACCTGGATCTGTCCACCGGAGAGGAAATCATTTCCCTGCTGAAACAACTCAGCCGGGACCGGAACGTGACCGTGATTTCGGCAACGCACGACATCAAGATGCTCAATGTGTCCGATCGCGTGATCTGGATTCGGGACGGCCGGGTCGAAAAAATTGAAGACAGAGCAGAGCTGACGATATCCGTCGGCGAAATCGAGTCGCGACATGGATGATTACCGCCCGTTCGCTACGCTCTCTCGAGATATGGAGATCGCAGAGACCCAAGCCGCCGTTTCGTGGCTCTGCGTCCTCTGCGCCTCGAGCGAAGCGGGCGGTTTGAAAATATTTTTTAACCGAATTCAATTGGATCAAGCTCCGGCGGCGATTACGAATCGTCTGATTCTGTCAGGTTTATAACATACCAAACCTATATGGTTGCCAATATGTTCCGTATTATTGAGCCTTCACACCATTGTAATGAAATTTTTTTATTTTGACTTGAATGGAAATAAACGCATGGAAGACACATCCACCACATTGATGCATTCAAAAAGAATCAACGGGCTCGGTGTATGGGTGTGCATCTTATGGATATTCACAGGGTCGGTGGCTGTGGCCGGGGATCCGAATGATTCGGGATTCATGACAGCCATAGAAGCCCTGGCATCGCCGGGGGACCGGAGTACCGGAACGGCCGGCTGCCGGGAAGCGGCCCGGTATATCCAAAAGGTGTTCATGGATTCGGGATTTGAGCCGGTCGGGTCCCAGACGTTTTCCGTCCCCGTGGTCCGGCATGAGGGCAGCCGCCTGTCGATACCGGATCGGGATGAAACCGTCAATATACATCCATTTCGGTACAATGCCGTATCGCCTCAAACCATACCGGCACCCGGACTCGAAGCGCCCCTGGTCTATGGAGGTTCGGGAACGTTGGCGGATTTAAACGGCAGGGCAGTGGCCGACACTGTTATCCTGCTGGAGCCGGGGTCGGGAAAGAACTGGCTTTCAGCGGCAAATCTGGGGGCTGCGGCCGTCCTGTATGTGGACCGGGGAAACTGGTCCCGACCCGTTTTTCAGGAAAAAACGGAACTGACACCGATTGATTTTCCCTGTTTTCTGGTGCCGGTGTCCCAACTGCGCCGGTTGTTCGGCTCCTTTGAAACGGCGCCGGAAGGTCGGGTGGCTCCCCGTATTCGTCTGACGTCGGACACGGCATGGGATGAGGTCATCGGCGCCAATATTTACGGCTGGATGCCCGGTATCGATCCGGAACTCAGTAATGAATTGATCCTCGTAGAAGCCTTTTACGACAGCACGGCCATGGTGCCGGGCCGTTCGCCGGGTGCGGATGAGGCCTGCGGAATTGCAACGCTGCTGACCCTGGCGCGGCATTTGAAGGACCATCCGCCGGGTCGGACCGTCCTTCTGGTTGCCACCGGCGGTCATGCCCAGACCCTGGCCGGCATGCGGGAAACGATCTGGAGTATTGCCACACCGTCTAAACACCGGCGGCGCATGCAGAAACAACTCAAATCGGTTCTGAATCGAAACCGGGACATGCTGGAGGCCGTTCGAAAAGCGACTGAAGGCGATGTGGCTGCAGCCGGTTCCAATGAATTGTTTCGCGCTGCGGTGACGGAGCGGATCAAGACCGAGGTCGACCTCATTTCCAGGCGACTCATGCGGCTTCGCATGGACCGAAACGGCACGTCGCATCGGGATACCGATATTCAGCGCCTGACAGAGCGGAGGCTGCTGTTGAGACGGCTGGACCGGCGGTCGACGTTTGCCGACCTCAGTCGCGACGAGCGTGCCGAAATCATGGCCCTTCTGCCCCGGGTGATTCTGGATCGGGAGACCGTTGTCAAAGATGCCGAGCGTCGATTGGATCTGGTCCAGAGCGCTGCACGCTTCCGGTCTCTGGTCAGTCAAAAGGACCTGAAGGCCGTGATATCGCTTCACCTGTCCAGCCATGGAGACGGAGTGGGCGCATTTAACGACGGCAGCCTGTATGCACTCAAACCCACCATTCACCGGACGGAAGCATACAGCACGATCGATGAGGTGCTGACAAAGGCGGCCCGGCGGGTGGAAGCGGCGTCGGGGCTGCCGGAGATGTTTCAGGATACGCTGCGTCCGAACCGGTTGCGTCCCCGGCAGAGCTATTTACCGGACGAGCCGTTTCTGGGCGGTGAGGTCAGTGCCGTTGCCGGGTATCTGGGGGTAACCCTGGCAACCCTTCATGATGCCCGGGCGTGGTGGGGCACGCCCGGCGATCAGATGGATAACCTGGATACACGGTTTGCCGATCGCCAGAGTCAACTGGTGACCCGACTGATCTGCGAGCTGGCCGATGCCCGGATTCTGGCCGGTGACAAACTGCCCCGGCTGGGGTATGCCGAGGTGACCGGTCAGGCCAATTTTATCCGTCATGGGGAGCTGTTTGCCGATCAGCCGGCGCCCGGAACGATTCTGATGTGTTACCAGGGACGGGGGCGTTATTACGCCCGTGTGGATGCCATGGGCCGGTTTTATCTGCACGGGGTTGCCGATAAAAAGCATGTGCTGGACAAGGTCATCATCGAGGGATACCGGTTTGATCCTGCTACGGGATCGGTCGTCTGGGCCATCGATAAAAAACAGACCGGAAAAGACGCCTATCGGGTCAAAATGAGGCGTCGGTTCATGGAAACCGATCTGGTGATGTTTGCGTGTCGCCAGACCACCGTGTTCAATCTGCTGGAGCCCAGAAATTTTAATTACCTGACCAAAGTCCAGCTGATTGATGGACGTCGGGAAGCGCCTCCGATGCGGTACTGGTACAGCCGGATCGATACCCGGGATTCGGTGATCGCTTCCGTTTACCTGGAAAGCGGGACCCCGTTGAAGATGACGCTGTCCGACAGCCTGTTGACCCGAAAACTGATTTTGACCCGTGCGACGGACATACAGCCCGTTGGCACCGGATACCGGGTGGACCAGTGGCCATACATACATTTGACGGAATTCCGGACGGCACGGGACATGTGGGCCCTGCTGGGGCCTCGCATCCGGAATCTCGAACGCCACGGAATTATCGATGAAAAAATCCGCCGGATACGCAGGGACGGCGAAGCGGCCCTGGCCCGTGCCGGGACGGCCCTGGCGGCCCGGGCGTATGACCGGTTTTTCAAAGAGGCCCGACGTTCATGGGCCCTGGCCAACCGGGTTTACGATCATGTGGACAGTACGCAGCAGGATGTGCTCCTGGGGGTGCTGTTTTATATCGCGTTGTTTGTTCCGTTTTCATTTGCCATGGAACGATTGCTGTTTTCATTTGCCGATATCCATAAACGAATTGTCGCCTTTCTGGGAATTCTGGGCGTTCTGATCGTTGTTATCTATCTGGTTCATCCGGCGTTTGAACTGGCCTACAGCCCTACCGTCGTCATTCTGGCGTTTTTCATCATGGGGCTGTCATTGATGGTGACGCTGATTATTTTTTTCCGATTCGAGCAGGAAATGTCGGCCCTTCAGCGACGGGCAAAGCCGATCGGCGCCGAAGAGATCAGCCGATGGAAAGCGTTTTCCGCCGCTTTTTTTCTCGGGGTCGGCAATCTGCGTCGACGGCGTCTGCGAACGGGTCTGACCTGCCTGACCCTGATGATACTGACATTTACCATCATGAGTTTTACGTCCGTGAAAACCATACGGCGCCATTCACAGATCCGGTATCAAACCAAATCCGCCTATACGGGTATCCTGATGAAACATGCAAACTGGAAGCATCTGCCCCGGGAGTCGCTGGATATGCTGTCGAACGCATTCCGGAACCAGGGGGTCGTGCTTCCGAGGGTATGGCTGGAACACGAGGACCGGACGCAGCGGATGCGGGTGCCGATTCGCTGCAGAGAACGGGTTTACGACGCCGGGGGGCTGGTGGGTTTAGGCGCCCGGGAAATCATAAGGCCCATGGCCCGGGAGGTGATAACGGGGGGGCGCTGGTTCCGGGAACATGAGGGTCGGGTTGTCCTGCTTCCGGACCGACTGGCCCGATACCTTGGCATCGATCCGGACAATCTTCAGGGCGCATCCGTCCGGATATGGGGACAGATATTTGACGTGATCGGAACCTTTTCCGCGGACCGGTACCAGACATGGCAGGACCTGGACGGGGAACCGCTGACGCCGGTCACCTTCCCCAGTGAACTGACCGCCGAACTGACCGAGGTGGAAAAAGAAGCCATGGAATCCGGGGAAGACGTTCGCGCGTTTCAAAGCCGTTATCAGCATACGAGCGCCGATCAGATCGTAATCGTTCCTTACCGGACGCTTCTGGCGATGGGCGGACATTTCAAGGCACTGGCCGTGGTACCGGATACGCCGGACGCTGTTCCGGAGATGGCCCGTCGGCTGGTGGACCGGTTCGGGCTGACCCTGTTTGCCGGCCAACCGGACGGTACCTATGTGTATAATGTCAGTGACAGGCTCAATTACTCCGGAATGCCCAATGTGGTGGTGCCGTTGTTGATTTCCGCGCTGATTGTGCTCAATACCATGATCGGCAGCGTATATGAACGCAAACGGGAGATAGCCGTCTATACATCGGTCGGGCTGGCGCCGTCTCATGTCGCGTTTTTGTTTGTGGCCGAAGCCGTGGCGTTTGCCGTTATCAGCGTGGTATTCGGATATATCCTGGCACAGACCACGGCCGTACTGTTTGCCGGTACACCCCTGTGGGCCGGGATTACCGTCAATTATTCGTCCCTGGCGGGGGTGGCCGCCATGATGCTGGTCTTGATAGTGGTGCTGGTGTCGGTCATCTACCCCTCCCGGACGGCGTCCCGGATCGCCATCCCCGATGTGACCCGGGCCTGGACCCTGCCGCAACCGGTGGGAAACGTGCTGAGCGTCACGCTGCCGTTCTTGATGAAATTTCATGAAAATCGAAGCGTCGGGGCGTATCTGTATGTGTATTTCAGGGACCATCGGGATGTGTCCCACGGGACGTTTTCAACCGGAGATATTGCTTATGATTTTGTCTGCCCGGTGGATGCGCGGTCGGATCGAGAAGTCCACGAATGCCGGCTCGACTGCTTCAGGTTCAGGGGAAAAGTGTGGCTGGCTCCGTTTGATTTCGGGATCATGCAGCAGGTGGAACTGATGTTTTACCCGTCGTTCGAAGATCCGGGCTATCTCGAGATCCGGGTACGTCTGACACGCCTGTCCGGGGAGATCAATTCCTGGCGCCGCATCAACCGGACGTTTCTGCATCAGCTCCGCAAACAGCTTTTGATATGGCGATCCCTTGAAGATTCGGTTCGCCATAATTACGAAAGGCTCCTGGAACGGGCCGAAGAAAAAGCCCGCTGAGAGTAATGAGGTTGCCGTGACACACATTCGCCGATCCGTTCATTCCGAAAATCCGGACTCAGGGGAATCCGGCCGGCCGGCAAAGACCGGAATCCGTCACCGTGCGCTCGTGCTGGGATTGGTGCTGGCCGGCGGCATATGCCTGCTGACACCGTACAATAATATTTTTCGGCAGGCCACGCCTCTTGGCGGCGGGCATTTTCCTCTGGCGCCGTTTTTCATCCTCATGATCCTGACCTCGACAGCGGCGGTTGTTGGGAAAGTCTTTACCCGTCGACCGTTTTCGGGACGGGAGCTGCTCGTGGTCTGGATATTGATGGTGCTGGTATCCGGAATTGCCTATACCGGGCTGATCCGGACGTTTTTTATCAATCTGACGGCACCGTATCATTTTGCCACCGTGGAGAACCAGTGGGAAGATCAGCTGCAGCCGATGCTTCCGGAAAAACTGTACCCGCAGGACCGCGAGGCGATCCGGCAGCTGTATGACGGCCTGCCGGGAGGGCGCCGGATGGGCTGGATCCAGGTATTCAGCCATATTCCCTGGTCGGCCTGGGCGGTTCCGCTGACGGCCTGGAGTGTGTTTATTCTGGCGGCTTACGGGGTCATGATCTGTCTTGTGAATCTGCTGAGTCGTCAGTGGATTCACAACGAGCGGATGAATTTTCCGTTGCTTCAGGTGCCGCGCCTGCTGGAAGACGCAATGGAAAGCCCGGCAGGCGGCCGCGTATTTTTTAACTATTTCCTGCTGACCGGCATACTGGTACCGGTATGCCTTCATGCGATCAACGGGCTTCATGCCTTCTATCCCAGTGTGCCGCAGATTCCCACACTGATCCTGGCCGGTCCCTATTTCCCGAAATACGGTGTATTCTCAGGCTTCCAGAAGCTCAAGATCTATCTGTATCCGGCGTTTATCGGGTTTGCATTCCTGACCTCCCGTCAGATTTCGTTCAGTTTCTGGGTGTTTTTTATTCTGGGCGGGCTGCTGATCGGAATGCTCAGCGTAGTGGGCGTCACCGTTCCGGCAGCGTCTCTGGGAATTACTTTTGGTCCGACCCTTTCCCGGCCGGAGGAGACCCAGATGATCGGCGCTTACGGGGTTTTTTTTCTGTTTATTCTGTGGCTGGCCCGGTTTCATGTGCGGGATGTGCTTTGCCAGGCGTTTGGCAAAAAAGAAACGGCGGGCGTTCAGACGGAGTGGTTCTCCGTGCGCCGGGCGTTCTGGTTCAGTGTGTCGGGTTTTGCCGGTATGGTGCTCTGGTGCCGTTATTTCGGAATGCCCCTGCCGAGAGCCGTGCTGCTTATCGGGGCTTTTTTCATGGTGATGATCGTGGCCGTCCGGGTCATCTGCCAGGGAGGCCTTGCGTATTTCACCCTGACGGTTGCTCCCATGGACGGGTTGATGGTGGTGTTCGGGTCAAAGTTTTTTGCCGGGGTGGGGGGCGTCATTGCCGCTGTCGCGCAGAAGGTCCTGTTCGTAGACCTGAGAGAATCGCTCATGCCGTCCCTGGTGCACGCACGAAAGGTGACTCAGGACGCGACCCCGCGTCGTGGCGTGTTTGCCGCCATCGGTCTGGCCCTTCCGGCGGGTCTTGGCCTTTCGTTCATATCCATGTTGTGTCTGTGCTACCGATACGGCATTCGGGAACTGGAGCTGGACTGGGCCATTCGCACCACGGTAACCGTGTACGACACGATTCACAGCTTTGTGGAGTCGCCGGTGGAGCCGGGCCGGTGGGTCATCATTTTTTCCGTGGCCGGTGCCCTGGTGATGCTGACCCTGGTGGTATGTTATCACCGGTTTTACTGGTGGCCGATTCACCCGATCGGCTATCTGACCACCTACAGTTCGGCCATGAGAATTCTGTGGGTCAGTTTTTTCATCGGATGGGCCTGCAATGCCCTGTGCATGCGATATGGGGGGATCGCGTTGTTTCGAAGACTTCGATATTTTTTTGTTGGCCTGATTATCGGAGATTTTCTGATGGGAGGTCTGTGGGCCCTGGCGGGCCTGGTGACCGGTATCAGTTACCAGGTGCTGCCGTCATAGAAAAGACCGTCCTTCGGGGGCTTGCGGCACGCCACAGAGATCGCAGAGACCGGAATAGCTGTTTCAAGGCTCTGCGTTGTCTGCGTCTCGAGCAAAGCGGGCGGTAAATACATATGGTAAAAAAAATCTTGTTTTTCTGGGCAGCATTTAATTGTTAGATCACTAACAGCTAACAGCTAACAGCTAACAGCTAACAGCTAACAGCTAACAGCTAACATCATGTACAAAGACAGGGAACTCGAAGAATACAGGGACCTTTTGAAGGTTCCGGATCATTTCGAAGAGGGTTTTGACTGGAAAACCGTCATTGGATCGGTGTTTATCGGGTTCCTTATGATGCCCGGCAGCATGTATCTCCAGCTGGTCATCGGTACGGGAATCGGCCCGGCCGCCCGCTGGGTGACCATCATTCTGTTTGCCGAAATTGCCAAGCGGTCGTACACGGAGCTCAAACAGCAGGAAATTTTTCTGCTGTATTATATGGCCGGTGCCGCTCTGGCCTCTCCGTTTCAGGGGTTGCTGTGGAATCAATACATTGTTCAGTCCGATGCGGCCAAAATGCTGGGTCTGACCGAGTACATTCCGGGCTGGGTCGCGCCGTCGCCGGAATCGGAATCCCTGGTGCAGCGAACGTTTCTGCATCGGGACTGGTTGATTCCGATCCTGCTGCTCGTCGGTTCTCAGGTGATTCAGCGGGTGGATCATTTCGGATTGGGTTATGCCCTGTACCGGATTACATCGGACGTGGAAAAACTGCCGTTTCCCATGGCACCGGTGGGCGCGCTGGGAACCATGGCCCTGGCCGAATCCACCGAAGACAAACAAACGGGCTGGAAATGGAAAGTGTTTTCCATCGGGGGCATGATCGGACTGGTGTTCGGCAGCATTTACGTGTTGCTTCCCACTGTCTCCGGGTTGATATTTACCGAACCGATCCGGCTGATTCCGATTCCCTGGGTGGAGCTGACCCGGCATACGGAAGAAATACTGCCGGCGGTGGCAACCGGAATTCAGCTGGACATCGGTCTGATCTTTATCGGGATGGTGCTGCCCTTCTGGGCGGTGATCGGTGGTTTTATCGGGCTGGTGATCACCGTTATCCTCAATCCGGTTCTTCACCATCACGGCATTCTCAACCGATGGCATCCGGGTATGGGAACCGTGGACACGGTGTTTGCAAATAATTTTGATTTTTATATGAGCTTCGGTATCGGACTGGGGCTTGCCATTGGAGCGATCGGGATCTGGTCCGTGCTGCGTTCGTTCGGGCACTATCGGCACAACCGGCAAAGCGCGCTCAGGGACCTCTTTCATCCCCCGCCCGGTCGGGGTGATTTTAATTTCTGGATTTCCATCGGTATTTACGTTGCCTCCACCCTGGCCTATGTGGGGTTGTGCGTGTGGCTGGTTCCCGGATTCCCCTGGCTGTTTTTTCTCGGGTACGGGTTTGTCTACACGCCGTTGATATCCTATATCACGGCCCGGATGGAGGGGATTGCCGGGCAGTTCGTCAGTCTGCCGCTGGTCAGGGAAGCCAGCTTCATCGCCGGTGCGCGCTTTTTCGGGTACCAGGGCATCGAAATCTGGTATGCACCGATTCCCATCCATAATTACGGCGAAGCCACGGTCCATTTCCGGGAAATCGAACTGACCGGGACCAGTCTCCGCGGCATCATCAAGGCGGAGATTGTCGTGTTCCCGGTGGTGATGATAGCCGGTCTGCTGTTTTCGCAGTTTATCTGGCGGCTGGCGCCGATCCCGTCCGAGAGCTATCCGTATGCGCAGGAACTGTGGCATCTTCAGGCCCTGAACACGTTTTTGATGCAGACATCCACGCTGGAAGGCGATTCGCTGTTTTTCCAGGCGCTCAGGGGAAGTTACGTGGCCGGGGGGCTGGGTTTCGGGCTGGTGACCTATGCGATCCTGAACCTGCTGGGACTTCCGGTGCTGTTGATTTACGGTGTGGTAAGGGGGCTTGGACAGAGCACGCCGCACGGTATGATCCTGGAGGTGGCGGGGGCTCTGCTGGGCCGGTTCTTTTTCCTGAAACGCTATGGAAAAATGTGGCGCCAGTATGCGCCGGTGCTGCTGGCCGGGTTTTCATGCGGCATGGGACTGATGGGCATGTTCGCCATGGGGTTTGCGCTCATTATTAAATCGCTGAGCCGCCTGGCGTATTGATGGGAGGAATTGTCAGGCTTGGTTCCAACGTCCGTCATTTTCCCTTTAATTTAACTGCGGAGTCCCGCCGGTTCCCGGCGTAAGACATGGCGTGATCCGGGGAAAAGACGCCGGGGCCATGAAGCGTTAAGAAGCGCAAACTGTTTGGGGCGCGCCGAGTTTTTGCGCTTTAGCTTCATGGCCCCGGCATCCCCCGGATCACGCTGGAGAAGCCGGGAACCGGCGGGACGGAGCCTGCAACAACGTGGCCTTATAATTAAACCCGAATTGGCCTTTTACATGGTCATCAAAATTTAGCTCACGCAAAGATGCAAAGGCGCAAAGATACGGGGGTTTTTGAATTTTTTTAAAAGAAACTGCCTGCGGGTTGTGATGCGGTTTTCCGGGGGTGAAACATTAAATGGGAAATGGTGGCGGCATGAAACTCAAACGGTTGTTCTGGATATGCGTAATGACGGTTCTGGTTTGCGGCGTATGCCGGGCCGATGCGCCGCATGGGGTCGGGGGCTTTGTGCTGGGGCATTCGATTGCCGATTACCGGGATCGGGTCGATATGAGTACGGATCTGCCGATCCGTCATATGGAATATCTTCGTGAAGTGGAAATCAGGCCGATCGACGGATTTAAAAGCGGCTTGATTCATTACGGGACCTGCCACGTTCCCGGAACGATTGTCCGGATCAAACTGAAATATGCCGACAGCCGCAAAGCCTTTTTTGACCAGTTGCTGAAGCGATTCAAGGACCGGTTCGGTGCCCCCTCGGAATGGCGGGGAGATCCCTTCCATATCGTTATTGCCTGGAAATGGTCGTTCACGGACCCGGACGGAAACCGAATCAGCCTGGTGCTTCAGCATAATACAAAAGATGTGGAGGAAAAACTGGGAAATTCCGTTAAGATGGCGTTGACAAACATTATTGAAAAAGAGCGGGCCTGTTATTTGAAAAAAACGGGTGAATCGGAATCAGATCGCACCCGGAGGCAGCGCCGTCGGGAAAATGATGCGGTCGACTGGAACCTGTTTATCCCCCGGTAAAAAAAACGGCAACCGGTCGAAGATTAGAGTCTTATTTATGAAAGGCTGTCAAAAAACAGGAATTTTTCATGTTGGATATAGTTGCCGCCCGCTTCGCTCGAGGCGCAGAGGGCGCAGAGCCCCGAAACGGCAGTTTTGGGCTCTGCGATCTCCGTACCTCGAGAGAGCGAAGCGAACGGGCGGTAAAAATTAATTAAAACGGTTCAGCAAAAAATATGGATTCTTGAAATGGTAGCGAAGCGATCTTCGAGCGAAGCGATCCCCCGGCAAAGCGATCCCGATTACAAAACCCTGGCCTGGAACCGGCTCCGTGTCGATGTGCCGGTCGACTGGGATATTTCCCGTATAGACCGGCGGTACCTGATGCTGGAATGTCGGGGAGCGCCGGTGATGGAAGTCAAGTGGTCATCTGTAAAGCGTCCGGCGCGGCCGGCAACAATCTTTAAACAGATAAAAAAAAACAGGAAACGATATCGAGATGTCAGAGAAATGCCTGTTCCGGAACAATGGGAGAAGGCGCTCAGAGGATTTGATGACGTCCTGTGTTTCTGCCGGGCCGGCGGTTGTATCAGTGGGCAGGGGGTGCTGTTGTTCAGCCGGTCAGGCGGTCACGTGATCCTGGTTCAGTTTTTCACTTCTCTGCAGGCACCTGCCGGGGGTGTTGACGTTCGGGTGCTTTCCACGCTGAAGGTGGGCGGGGATGAAGATCCGGTCATTTGGAGCGTATTTGACATTCATGCCGCTGTTCCGAAAGAATTCAGACTGACGGGGTATCGATTCAGCGCCGGATATTTTCGAATGGAATTTTCTGGGTCGGAAAAAAAAATGATGCTGTATCGGTGGGGGCCGGCGATCACCCTGTTACGGCGTGTGGAAATGGAATATTTTGCGCGGAAAGCGTTGAATATCTCTTCGAATATGAGGCGAAGGCGATTGCCTCCGGAATCGTCGGCAGTGGAATGGAATAATATGAAGGCGGAAAATGCCGCATGGAGGCCCCGGTTTTTTTCGTTCGGACACCGTCGATATCGGTACGTTCGAATCCGGCATGAGAAAACCGCCAGTCGGCTTCTTGCGGTTGAACTGCGTTCCCGCAGGCCCCTGTCGAGAGAATTTTTTGAAAGGATATATGCCGGGTATGTCTCTGTTCCGCAGAAGACCATATAAGCCATCGGATTTTACGCGGGAGGATGCATTTCGCTGTATTCCGGTAAAAAATCGTCATCTGAAGGAAACGCGTATGGAAAACGGAGATATAGTGATCGCGTATCCCGTACCGATGCATCCTTGGGTAAAAACATTGATGCGCCGGCGAGGCAGGGTTTCGGTCCAGGTGCCCATGAAACGCCTTCAGCTGGATGAACTCGGGGCCATGGCCTGGGAGCTGATGGATGGTTGCCGCCCGGTCTGGGAAATTATTGACAGATTCAGTAAAACGAGTCGGATGTATCCGAAGGAGGCGGAAGTATCGGTTGCCGTCTTTCTGAGAGAGTTGGGCCGTCGGGGTATTATAGCATTCAAGTGAGTTTTATCGGCTTTCCAGAGCTTCTTTCAGGGTGGGGATAATATCGATAAACGTATCAAACCCGGCAATTTCAAATACTTCCCTGACATATTCTTCCATGCCGCATATCGACAGTTTTCTTCCCGTGGCCTCGAGTCGTTTGGCGGCCTTTAAAACGACTCTCAGCCCGGCGCTGGATATATAATCCAGGTCCTTGAAATCGAGGATGATATTCATGGGGCTGGTTTGAATCACTTCAAGGATTTTTGTTTCGAATTTCGGTGAAGAATTCGAATCGAGCCGGCCGGTAATTTTGAAAACCCGTTTTTGAGAATGTTGCTTCTCGGTCAGTTCCATGGTTTGTCCTTTTTGTGGGAGATAAGTGTTGTTTTCTTAATTTTTTGTTTCAAGGTGTTATGAATTTCTTGAGAATTAAACGGTTTTTGGTGCCGCACCGTTGATACCCGATATCATCCATCATGGATCGGGCGATCTGGACGCCCAGGCCACCGATTTGACGTTTTTTCAAAATACAGGTCCGGTTGGCACACCGTGCATGGAGCGGGTTGAACGGGATGCCGTCGTCTTCCAGAAAAATGGTGAGCGTGTGGTCTCTGTATTCGATAGACAGTTCGATTTGGTGAGAGCCGTTTTCAGGATACCCGTGCGTGATAATGTTGCAGATCAGCTCTTCCAGTGCCAGATTGACGTTAAACAGGATTTTTGGAGGCAACCCGATCGTTGCGCCGAACTCCTTCAGAGATGCGCTCAGCTGATCGAGTTCGGCCAGTTCGTTTTTAAGGCTTAAAGAGAGTTTGGCGTGTGTCATGAGATAAAAATAAATCCGGATAGTCCGATTCTGCGGTTTTTTATTATCCGCTCTTTGGTTAACATATTCGTTTGGCTTTTTACCGCCCGATCGCTTCGCTCTCTGTGCCTCGGGCAAAGCGGGCGGTGTGAAGCTATAACAGACTGACGCCCACGCAGTGTGTCTGGATTTTTTCCCGGTCGATTGTATGCATCAGGCAGTTCTGTTCCCATGCCCGAATGCGTTCAATGATCTTTTTTATCACGGTCGGCATCATCTGTGGATATTGTTCGAGGGCTTTGGCGAATTTTTCCCGGGTCAATGTAAGGCATTCGCAATCCGAGACCGCTTTCAGGGAAAACAGTCGGGGCATGCTTCCCAACAGCGACAGACCGCCTAGGAAACACCCGGCGCCGTATTTCCGGATCATCGGCAGCAAAGGATGTTCATCATCCAGGAGCTGGAGATGTCCGGTCAGCAGGTAGAGTGCCTGGCCGTCATCGTCATTTCTTCGAAAAATAAAATCTCCGGACCGGTAAAGTCGTCGGCAACTCAGATAGGCCAGAATTTTCAACACGTCCAGATCCAGTCCCGAGAAAAAATCGATTTGTCTCAATATCTCCAGATTTTCATAATATTCGCCCCGGCGACAGCCGTTATCGTTTTCCGGTAACCAGTTCATACAATACCCCCTGTTTTTGAATCAGTTCATCATAGGTGCCCGATTCAATTATTTTCCCGGCCTTCATGACCGCAATTTTGTCATAATTTCGAATGATATCCAGTCGGTGAGCGATGGAAATCAGGGTGCATTTCCCTTTCCAGCGCGTTTCCAGAAGATGTTGAATGCGTGCCTGCGACATGTTGTCCAGAGCGGATGTGGCTTCGTCCATAATCATCAGATTCGGTGATTTAAGCAGGGTTCTGGCAATGGCCAGTTTCTGCTTCTGGCCCCCGGAAAGATTGTCCCCTTTGCTGCCAACCGGATACAGCATGCCGATTTCAATGATTTTTTCCAGCAGATTTTCTTCGATCAGAAGATGGACGATGCTCTGGTTGATGGCTTCCCGGGCCTGAGGCGAGTCGGTTTTCAGCTTTCCGAATAAAATGTTGTTCAGAATGTTTTTCGACTCGATGTAGCGGGTCGGGGTGTAGGGGAAAAAAGTATCGGAAGCCGTGGAGATAATTTTTTCTCTGAACAGTGCCCGGCCCTCAATAATTAAATTTTCCATCATTTTAGGAAACGAAACGATTCTGTGAATGGCCGGGGTGTAGCGAAGGGCAACGGCCAGCAGCCGCTGGTGATCCGTTTGGAACAGCTGGTGCAGCTTTCGGTGTTTCAACCGTTCGGCCAGATGTTTATATTCATCCAGTTCATCGGGTTTGATCGGGCTGTTGGTATAAAACAGGGTGTCGGGGGGAAGATTTTTCAGGATGTCGACCATCCGGATGCTTAATTCACTTCCAAGACTCAGCAGGGGGCGGGTCAGATCCGCTTCGTCCAGAAATTCGAGAAACCTGGCGTCGCGCGTCAGGTTATCGAAAAAATAAACGTTTTCAACAGGAGTTCCAAACGTCAGGTTTTCCGCAACGTCGGAATAATACATATAGTTGTTTTCATCGAAAAATTCGACATGCTCGCCAAGTCGTTCACCAAAGTCCCTCTGAAAATTTTTGCGTATACGAATCAGAACCGCTGCCAGTTCTTTGACCTGATTGGCATCCAGGACCGTCAGCAGACCGAAATGCAAAACATCGATAAACAGGCCGGTTTGATGAAGCACCTCGATCAGATCGTCAAGCTCGGGTTTGAACGGGCATTCGTCGGGATCATCGCATCTGGCCAGGCATCCGTACATGAGGTTTTCCAGAATCGTACCATCGAAAATAAACGGCGCCTGAGGAACGAAGCCGGTGTTCTGGACCATGTCCATTTTTGTCAGTTCCGCGACTTCCTTGTCACCAATGCGGACATGTCCCCGGCTGTAGGGATAGAGCTGGCCGATGCAGTAGGCCAGAGTGCTTTTACCGCTGCCCGAGAAACCGACGAGCGCAAGGTGCTCCCCGGGTTTCAGGGACAGGGATATGTCATCCAGAAGTCTGATGCCGCTGTCGGTATAAAATGAAAGATGGTTGATCTCCAGACTGCCGTCCAGCATATAGGGGCTTCTGTCGGCCGGCTGAAGGCTGTATTCAGGATCGGCGTCGAAATATTCCATGGTCCGCCGGTATCGAATCGAAGCATCCTGGTAGACCTGGTAAAATTCAATCAATTCTTTCCATGGGTCATACAATTTTTCCTGGGCCGACAGAAATGCTACCAGAGATCCGAGTTCCAGACGCCCGGACATGGTTAGAAATCCTCCGATGATAAAAATCAGAAACGGGCTCAGGTTGTTGAATAAATTATTGGCCGTCTTGATGCTCTGCGTATAAAGGGACCAGATGATGCGGATTTTCCGGAGGCGGGTGACCAGTTTTCTGTGTTTTCGGCTTTCGATCCGGTAGGCACCGCTGCCGTGCACCTCGTGAATGCCGGTGATGGTCTCGCCGATCAGGCTTGAAAGTTTTCGTGTGACATCTACGCGTTTTTTGTTGAATCGGTTGACCTGCTTTTGCAGCATGGGAATCAGCAGAAGCACTACGGGATAAATGCTCATTGAAACGACCGCCAGGAGAGGATTGAGCCACAGCAGGTACCCGGTGAACGCCAGCAGGGTCAGGATGTTGATGAAGGGAACGGCAATGGATCTGCCGATGAATTCGGCGGAAGGCACTACTTCCGTAATCAGGGCGGTCACGACCATGCCGGGTTGCGTCTTTCGAAAAAAACCAAGCGGAAGCGTCAGTATATGATCATAGAGCCGGATTCTCATGTCCGACAGCACCCGTTGACTGATCAGGGTTTGAACGGCCGTGATCAGAAGCTTGAGAGCGCTTGCCGCCAGGACAGCCGCCAGATATATGCCGCAGTATGTTATCAGCAGATGCGCGTTTCTCAGGTTGATCGCTTCATTGACGATTCGTTTCTGCATTTCAAGCGGAAGGACCCTGGCAAAAACGGTAACGAAAATGATCAGGACCAAAAGCGCGTGGAGTTTCAAATGCTTATAGTAAATCCATGAATAAATTGATTTTTTTACCACCGGAGTGGGTCGGGTGCTCATGATGCCGGTATCCTTGGTAAAAGACGCTGCCGTATTGAAATGACGGAGTTTTGTTTTGAACGTCCGTTCGCCTGGCTCGCTCGAGGCGTAGAGGGGGAAACGCATTTTTCAGAGACGATCCGGTTTTCTGGATATTTTTTTGAATTTTACTATTAATGAAAGGGACTTGACAAGCGCAAAGGGGCTTGGGCCGTCGATACTCCCATTTCATATTAAATTCGGAAGGATGAGAAAGAAAGGGTTTGGTTCTGACTTCGGCCATGTTTTCGTACATTTAACTGCGGAGTGCCGCCCGTTCCCGGCATCCTCCGGATCGCGCCGGAGAAGCCGGGAACGGGCGGGACGGAGCCTGCAACAACGTGGCCGAAGATATAATCAAACCCGAAAGAAAATATGTTGCCGGATTCTGTCTTGTCGTAGGGAAAACAGGGAATTGAAATTTCGGGGAAGCATGCTTATTATTATAGAGTTTGCTTTAAAAATACGTTTTCTTTTTATTTTGACAAAAAGATCGGGCTGAAGTTATAAAGCCGCTCAATATTCTTGAAACACGAGGGGGAAAATGAAATTTTTTTTGTGTGTCATCGGAATGGTCATGATTGTCGAAGGCCTGCCTTATTTTGCCGCTCCGGATAAAATGAAGTTCTGGATTTATAAACTGACGGAAATTCCGGACGATTTATTGCGAAAATTCGGTTTGGTGCTGATGGGAATTGGATTGCTTCTGGTGTATATGGGGAGGCAATAGCACGGTGTTCTTACTTGATGATTACGGCTACGATCTACCAGATGAATTGATTGCGCAGGAGCCTGTGGCCCATAGAGACAGGTCTCGACTGTTTGTGTTGAATCGTAAAACACTGGATTTTTCACACCGGGTATTTGATGAACTGCATCGCTTTTTCTGCCCGTCGGATGTGCTGGTGATCAACGATACCAGAGTCATTCCCGGTCGGTTGTTCGGGCGCAAAGCAACCGGGGGGAAGGTTGAAGTGCTGATTCTTGATTATTCCGATAACGGAATCGATTCGAATAATGCCCGGGGCCGGGTACTTCAGTGCCTGGTAAAATCTTCAAAGAGGCCTCGGCCGGGAATGGTCCTGTATTTTGACCAGGGACTTGAGGCCGAAATTCTGACCAGTGAGAACGGCATCTGTTCTCTTTGTTTTTACGGTGTGCGGGATTTTGATGCGATTATTCATAAGATTGGTCATATGCCGCTTCCTCCCTATATCAAAAGAGTGTCGGGGGCGTCGAACGACGCCGATCGTACATCTTACCAGACGGTGTATGCCGATCGGGCGGGGGCGATTGCAGCGCCTACGGCCGGGTTGCATTTTTCGAAACAGATGTTGAACGATATGGCCGAAAAAGGCGTTCAAATCGTTAAAATCACATTGCACGTCGGGTATGGAACCTTTCTTCCGGTCCGGGTCAGGGACATCCGACACCATCCCATACACTCGGAACGTTACGGCATTTCGCCGGAAGCGGCTGGCACGATCAACCGGTCGAGAGCAAACGGCGGCCGAATAGTGGCGGTCGGCACAACGTGCGTCCGCACGCTTGAATTTGCATCGGATGAAGACGGCGTCGTCGCTTCCGGCAGAGGCAACTGTGATTTGTTTATATATCCGGGATATCGCTTCAAAGTCGTGGATGCCATGCTGACGAATTTTCATCTGCCAAAATCCACTTTGTTGATGCTGGTGTCAGCCTTTGCCGGACACAAGACGATATTCAATGCATATCATGAAGCCATAAAACAAAAATACCGGTTTTACAGTTACGGAGACGCGATGTTTATCATGTGACTTTTCCCCCGGCGTTTTGTGCGCCTTGAGCGAATCGGGCGGTGCGAAGAGTTGTTTTTACTTAAACCTGTCAAAGCCGGATGCGTCCGGCACGAAAACGAGTGAACCATGTTGAAATTTGACGTCATATCTCAATCCAGTGATACCCGGGCGAGGGCAGGTCGGATTATGACCTCGCATGGTCCGATCAACACCCCGGTGTTCATGCCGGTCGGTACCCTGGGCACGGTAAAGGCGCTGTCCCCTGAAGAACTGACGGCATCAGGCGCACAGATTATTTTAGGCAACACGTATCACCTTTATCTCAGGCCCGGTTGCGAAATACTGGGCCTTTTCGGTGGATTGCATGAATTTATGAACTGGCCGGGCCCGATTCTGACGGACAGCGGCGGATTCCAGATTTTTTCATTGTCCCGACTGGCAAAAATTACGGAGGAAGGGGCGTTTTTTCAATCTCACATAGACGGATCGCGCCATCTTCTCACTCCTGAACGGGTCATTGAGATCCAACAGTGTATCGGTTCGGACATTATGATGTGCCTGGATCAGTGCATCGCCTATCCGTCAAGTCGGGATCAGACCGAAGCGGCCGCGGCGTTGACCACTCGCTGGGCGAAACGATGCCGGGATGCCTGGGCGGCGACGGGTACCGATCGTCAGGCCCTGTTCGGCATCGTTCAGGGAGGGATGTTCAAAGATCTGCGACGGATATCGGCTGAAGCACTGGTTAAGATGGACTTCAGCGGTTATGCTTTGGGCGGTCTGAGCGTGGGGGAACCTAAGGAACTCATGCTGGAGATGGCGGAATCGACCCTGCCGGAACTGCCGGATGAAAAGCCCAAGTATATCATGGGCGTGGGAACGCCTCAGGATCTCGTGGATCTGGTCGCCCTGGGAGCCGATATGTTCGACTGCGTAATTCCCACACGAAATGCCCGCAACGGCCAGCTGTTTACCCCGTCCGGAACGTTGAACATCTGCAATGCCCGCTTTGCAGACGATACGTCTCCGATTGATCCTGAATGTGCGTGTTACACCTGCCGGAATTACTCCAGGGCCTACCTGCGGCATCTTTACATATCCAGAGAGCTTCTTGCCTACCGTTTAAACACCATTCACAACATTTATTATTACACCACGCTGGTCGGTAAAATTCGGGAAGCGATTCTGAAGAATGAATTTGACTTGTTCAGAAAAGAATTTTATATGCGTTTGAAAGCGTCAATCCCTCAATAGGATGTATGCTTCGCTGTGCTGTTTTATATTTTTCGAACACTATCGGTTCCATTTCCCAGGGCGGAATATTCTTATTTTTAAAACAATTCGACTTTTCAAACGCCGGATAAGCATAAAAATAATTATAACTATTATGTAAAGGAGGCAGTTTTATGGATGAAAAAGTCAAATCATTTATAGATGAAATCCGTCCTATGCTGCAGGCGGACGGGGGCGATGTTGAGCTGGTCGATATCGTGGACGGAGTCGTCCGGGTCCGGTTGAAAGGGGCTTGCTCCGGATGCCCCATGGCGCAGGTTACACTCAAACGCGGTATCGAGCGGTTGTTGAAGAAGAAAGTTCCGGAAATTAAATCAGTAGAATCAGTAGATTGAAAATAAATGTTTTATTTTCTTGTGGCTTTTAATATTATTTGATAATGCAATAACGATCTTTCCCAACTCAAAAAAAGTAAAGAAACGCTGTCGTAGAATTAAAAACGGGGTTATGGAAGCATGCATTCCTGAGAGCCGTTTATATGTGGCTGGTATATTTCATATAAAATCAGGCGGATATAAATAGCAAACCAAGCGGATTCCCAAGGATTGATGTGCCGTTCCATGCCCGTGAAATGTTTAATTGCATGATAAAAATGCGGCTAAGGAAGTGTTTGTCAGTGACATGTGATTTATAAATAATATTATTCAGCAATTAAATTCAGTTTCAGGTGATCTATTTATGTCGATTTCGATCAATATCAAAGGTATGATTTCCAGGTCTTCCTGGATTCGAAAGATGTTTGAGGAAGGCGCTCGCCTAAAATCTCTGCACGGTTCGGATAACGTATTTGACTTCAGCCTCGGAAATCCCAACTTGCCGCCGCCGCCGGAGTTTTTCACGGCTTTGAAATCGCTGGTCTGTTCCGGGGATAACACCCGTCACGGTTATATGCCGAACGCCGGGTATCCCGAAGTGCGCAGATCTGTTGCACAACATGTGTCTTCCGAGCAGGATACCGATGTGTCCGAATCGGAAGTCATCATGACCTGCGGTGCAGCGGGAGCATTGAACGTGATTTTGAAAACGCTTCTGGATCAAGGAGATGAAGTGATTGCGCCGTCGCCGTTTTTTGTCGAGTATGGCGCTTATGTCGCCAATCACGGCGGGGTGCTGAAATCCGTTGCCGTTAACGATGATTTTTCATTGGACATGGGTCTCATATTCGAGACGATTACGGAAAAAACAAAAGCCGTATTGATAAATTCTCCCCATAACCCGACCGGTCAGATTTACCCCAGGGAAATTCTCGAGGAGCTGGGACGGCTTCTGGAAAGCAGAGGTAAGCAGTACGGTCGAACCCTGTATCTCATTTCCGATGAACCCTACCGGAAAATCGTCTACGACGGGCTTGTCGTGCCGAGCCTGTTTGGCTGTTATCGAAACAGCCTCATTGCGACGTCGTATTCCAAGGACATTTCCATTCCGGGTGAGCGTATCGGATTTATCGCCGTGAATCCGGATGCCGAATATAAACAGGATCTGATGGACGGGTTGGCGATTGCCAACCGGATTTTAGGATTCGTCAATGCGCCGGCTTTGATGCAGCAAGTCATCTCCGCAATTCAGGGAGTCAGTGTGGATGTTTCCATCTATCAGCGGAAAAGGGATTTGCTGTGCGATGGCCTGGCCGACGCCGGTTACGATTTCATCAAACCGCCGGGGGCCTTTTATCTGTTTCCCCAGACTCCCATCGCAGACGATGTGGAATTTGTGAATGCGCTGCAGGAAGAATTGATTCTCGTGGTTCCCGGCAGTGGTTTTGGTTGTCCCGGTCATTTCCGGATTGCGTATTGTGTGGACGACCGGACGATCGTTAATTCGATTCCGGGATTCAGAAAAGTGATGCAACGATATGGCCGATAGAACGGCCGTAATTCAGGCCTCGAAATGAATTGGGGCCGCAGTAAAAATTAATGAAACGGTTGTACTTGTTTTTTTGGCCCTGACGGAAACATTGTAGCAATGAAAAATGGTGAGAAGGGCATCTCGTTGAGCGGATGCCCCGGTCAACATCAAACGGTTTAACAACATGAAAGGAGCGACACATGAAGACGCTTAAGATCGACCATCTTGGAATTGCCGTCAAAAACATCGAGGGTGTCAAAAATTTCTGGACGGACATATTGGGACTTAAGTTCGAAGGTGCTGAAACCGTGGAAGAACAGAAAGTGACGACCGCATTTTTCCCGGTCGGCGAAAGCGAAATCGAACTGCTTGAGTCCACCTCTCCGGAAGGCCCGATTGCGAAATACATCGACAAAAAAGGCGAAGGCATCCAGCATGTGGCGTTTCGCGTGGAAAACATCGACCGGGCCCTGGCCTATATGAAGGAAAAAGGCATTCGTCTGATCGATGAAAAACCCCGGATCGGTGCCGGCGGTGCAAAAATTGCCTTTCTGCATCCCAAGGCCACCAACGGTGTTCTGGTGGAGCTGTGTGAGCGGGATTAGGATTGGCGATTCAATAGATTCGGATCTGTTACAGTAAATACTTCTACCCAAGCTTGACGTACTTTGGCACGACTTGTGCCGTTTCGCAGAACGCTTCGGTCTTGAAACGAAACGGCTCATGAAAAAAATGGATCGCTGCCGGGTGGCAGCGACCGAATAGAAATTGACGCACTACGGGTTTTGAAACAATGGAACCAAAGAGGCGTACAGGAGCCTTAGACTGATGAAAGGAGTATTGTATGGCAGAACATCCAGATAAACAAAAATGGGTGGAAACAGCAACCAAACTGATGAAGGGGAAATCTCCGGATACGTTGAACTGGGAGACCCCCGAGGGAATTCTGGTCAAACCGCTCTATACGGCTGAAGACGTAGCGGGAATGGAATGTGTGAATACGCTTCCCGGGCTTCCCCCTTATGTACGCGGTCCGCAGGCGACCATGTATGCCGGCAGACCCTGGACGATTCGTCAGTATGCCGGTTTTTCCACTGCAAAAGAATCCAACGCGTTTTACCGACGCAACCTGGCGGCCGGTCAGAAAGGCCTGTCGGTGGCGTTTGACCTCGCAACTCACAGGGGATATGATTCCGATCATCCCCGGGTTGCCGGTGATATCGGAAAAGCCGGTGTGGCGGTTGACTCGGTTGAAGATATGAAAATTCTTTTTGACCAGATTCCGCTGGACAAGATGTCGGTTTCCATGACCATGAACGGCGCCGTGATTCCGATTCTGGCCGGTTATATCGTGGCTGCCGAAGAACAGGGCGTCAAGCACGAGCAGCTGACCGGTACGATTCAAAACGATATTCTGAAAGAGTATCTGTGCCGGAATACCTATATTTATCCGCCCGCACCCTCGATGCGGATCATTTCCGACATCATGGCATTCTGCTCCAAAGAAATGCCGAAATTCAATACCATCAGTATCAGCGGCTATCATATGATGGAAGCCGGTGCGGATTCCGTGCTGCAATGTGCGTTTACCCTCGCCGACGGTGTCCAGTATGCCAGGGCGGCTCTCGATGCCGGTATGGATATCGATACCTTCGCCCCCCGGCTGTCGTTTTTCTTCGGTATCGGCATGAACTTTTTCATGGAAATCGCCATGCTCCGGGCCGCACGATTCCTGTGGCACCGGCTGATGAGCAAGTTCAACCCGAAAAATCCCAAATCCACCATGCTCAGAACCCACTGCCAGACATCCGGCTGGAGCCTGACCGAACAGGATCCCTACAACAACGTCATCCGGACGACTCTGGAGTGTATGTCAGCGGCACTGGGCGGGACCCAATCCCTGCATACCAATGCCCTGGATGAAGCTATCGGCCTCCCCACGGATTTTTCCGCACGGATCGCTCGAAACACCCAGATTATCGTTCAGGAAGAATCCCAGATCTGTCACGCGGTAGATCCGCTGGCGGGCTCTTACTATGTGGAATACCTGACCAACGGTATCATTGAGGGTGCCCAGAAAATTATCGACGAAATCGAAGAACTGGGCGGTATGGCCAAAGCGATCGAATCCGGAATGCCCAAGATGAGAATCGAAGAGTCCGCGGCCAAACGTCAGGCCCGCATCGACTCGGGCAAAGATGTTATCGTCGGCGTCAACAAGTACCAGATCGAGGAAGACCTCAGCGATATGGAGATTCTGGAAGTGCCGGCGTCGGTTCGAGACGAGCAGATCGCGCGGATCAAAGAAATCAAGGCATCCCGCGACGAAGCCGCTGTTCAGAGAGCGTTGGAAGATCTTACCAATGCCGCGGAAAAAGGCGGGAATCTGCTGGACGCCGCACTGGCGGCTACCCGACTCCGTGCGACAGGCGGCGAAATTTCCGACGCCATGGAAAAAGTCTTTGGCCGCTTTGTAGCCACTACCCAGGTGATATCCGGCGCGTATGCGTCCGAGTATAAAGATCAGGACGTTATTGAAACCGTCCGAAAACGTACGCAGGACTTTGCCGACAAGACCGGTCGGCGTCCGAGAATCTTCATGACCAAGATGGGCCAGGACGGGCATGACCGCGGCATCAAAGTCGTGGCCAGTTCCTATGCCGATCTGGGGTTTGACGTGGACATCAGCCCGATGTTCCAGACCCCGGAAGAAGCCGCCAAGATGTCGATCGAAAATGACGTTCATGTTGTTGGCGCATCCAGTCTGGCGGCGGGACACAAGGCACTGGTTCCCGAGCTGATTGAAGAACTCAAAAAACAGGGCGCTTCGGAAATTCTGGTGGTTGCCGGTGGGGTCATTCCTCCCAAGGATTACCAGTTCCTGTATGATGCCGGATGTGTGGGCATTTACGGACCGGGTACCCCCATTATCGAATCCGCCAATCACGTATTGAACCTGCTGGAAGAAAAATACTGCAAGTAAGCGGAAACATTCCGGAGATCCGGATGGATACATCGGAATGCAATGACGCTGAAAAAGTCATTTAGTTCGAAACATTTCCCCTGGCTGCAATCAGCCGGGGGAAATGTTGGTTGGCCGAATGCGTGCGTCCATTGTGTACTTATCATGCTGGAGATACTTATATGTTTAAAGATCCCGAATATTATGTGAAGGGTGTATTGGATTGTAACAGGTTGATGCTGGCCAGAACCATTACGCTGATTGAGAGTTCGCTCCCCACCCATCAGGAGATTGCACGAAAAATTATCGACCGGCTGCTGCCGCACACGGGGAACACGATCCGATTGGGAATTACCGGTGTTCCCGGCGCGGGAAAAAGTACATTTATCGAGAGTTTCGGCATGATGCTGACCAAGCAGGGATTCAAAGTCGCCGTTCTTGCGATAGATCCCAGCAGCACGAGAAGCGGGGGAAGCATTCTGGCGGATAAAACCCGAATGGAAAAGCTTTCAGTCGATCGGGAAGCCTTTATACGGCCCTCCCCGTCCGGCGGGACACTGGGCGGTGTCGCGAGAAAAACCCGCGAAACGATGCTGGTGTGCGAGGCGGCCGGATTTGATGTGGTCATCATTGAAACGGTCGGTGTCGGCCAGTCTGAGACCGCGGTGAAATCCATGGTGGATTTTTTTCTCGTTCTGCAGATCGCCGGTGCAGGGGATGAGCTGCAGGGAATAAAAAAGGGGGTTTTGGAGCTGGCCGATGCCGTTGTGATAAATAAGGCGGACGGTGATAATGTCCAGAGAGCCAAACTGGCCAAAAAACAGTATCAGACGGCCCTTCATCTGGTGGCTCCGGCCACTCAGACATGGTTCCCCCCGGTAATGACCTGCAGCGCATTAAACCGTATCGGAATTGAAGAAATCTGGGAAATGATTCTGGATTTCAGAAAAAAAATGACGGCCACCGGCGAACTGGATTTATTGAGAAAAGAGCAGGCACTGGAGTGGATGTGGTTTCTGATAAAGGAAGGGCTTGAAAGCTGGTTTTATAAAAATCAGGACGTTATTAAAGTGCTTCCAAGGGTGAGAAAAGAGGTGGAAAACGGCGAGACGGCACCAACGCATGGCGCCGATAAATTGCTTTTTTTTCTTGACAAGCTCACTCAACTATAGAAAAGAAAGATTTTAAATTCAGCTCAAATTTGACTTGTTGGTGATAGATTTATTTGCTGTTTAAAAAAAACGGTGAAATTTATTGAAAAACCATAAAAAAATGAGCATGTGAGCCGATGCTCGGAACTGTTGGTTATAATTATTTGGAATTACTGAAAACAGAACCATATTTCTTGTCCATGATAGCGGGCGTTCATGGAGAAAATGAGTCTCTACATATAATTTTAAATATTATAAAATAAGTAAACACGCAAGGCGCCAGATTTAGTTCGTCAGCAGGCTGTTATTTTGGAAAATGCGATAGCATTAAAAAAATCGATAAAAACGTTTCTCTTGGTCCGAGACGAAAATGTTCACTCGCGGCCAAACTGGAATCGCGAAGATCACCGGCATTTTGTTTCAGGCCATTCAACTTTTCAGGGTTTGCCTCCGACAAAACTGTTTCGGTGTCATTCTGCCCGAAATTGTTTCCGATCAATGGTTGCTCGCATGAATACCTTTTTGCCCCGGCGCCTGATTAAAACTGATCCAGCCATTTTATTTATAATCACTGTAACAATAATCAAAAACATGAAAACGTGCTTTTCCAAAGAATGAGGTGATAAACTTTAACATTTTTACATTCTAGTGACAAAAAGGAGGATTCTAAAACAAAGGCGTGCATGAAAAGAGGCAGGCATTTCATGCCGGCCTCCGACTTTATTTTTGAACGGTATCGCAAAGTAAAGCAAACTGTTCGGATACAGAACCGTCGGTAAATGTTAATGATGGGGAAATATCTATCAAATAAAAAATGTTCAATCTCGAGAGATGAAAGGAACTTGGTGATGGGTATTGTGGAAGAAAAGTTAAAAGATCTGAAGGACCGTGAGCAGAAGGTCCTGAAGATGGGCGGTGGAAAAGCTGTTGAGAAACATAAGGCAAAAGGGAAATTGACCGCCCGCGAAAGGCTGAATTATCTGTTTGATCCCGGGACGTTTCGGGAGCTGGACATGTTTGTCACGCATCGTTGTGTGAATTTCGGCATGGAAAAAGTCGAAATTCCGGCCGACG